>OGJF01000048.1_pt1 | contig 67530 bp, 58 predicted proteins | sample 1572001 | NCBI WGS metagenome assembly OGJF01 (sample SAMEA2582113, study PRJEB24529) | metagenome | biome: Human gut stool | place: China | collected 2011
TGAAGTAATTTAGTAAAACAACAAGAAAAGTGTAAAGTAAAATCAGTTATAGTCAAGAAGTCTGTCCTGGAACTATGACATATTATCTACTCGCGGCCGAAGGTCGCGCTACTCGCGGCCGAAGGTAGCGCTACTCGCGACCGAGAGTAACGCTACTCGCGGCCGCGAGTAGACAATTCAATATAAACTAATGTTGAACACCTACTTACAAATTAAAATAATTGTGTACCTTCGCATAAGCAACCGTTCTGCACTGTCTGGCGTAGGGCAACTTATAGAGGTTGCGAAATACAACGAAGTTACTAATCACCAAACACATAGAATCACAAAATGGAACAACAACTCATACGCGTACACAGCTACGAATCAACTGGCACTTTCGACGGGCCGGGACTGCGGTATGTGGTCTTTCTGCAAGGTTGCCCCTTCCGCTGCCTCTATTGCGCCAACCCCGACACGATTGAGGCCATCGGGCAAAGCAAACTGACAAGCCCCGACTATATCGTGGAACAGGCTGAATCGCTGAAGCCGTTCTTCGGAAAACGCGGCGGCGTGACGTTCTCGGGCGGCGAACCGACCATGCAAGCCAAAGCACTGCTGCCACTTTTCCGTCGCCTGCATGAAAAGGGACTGCACATCTGCGTGGACACGAACGGCGGTATCTGGAACAGCGACGTGGAAGCGCTGCTGAAGGAAACGGACCTGGTGTTGCTCGACGTGAAGGAAATCCGCTCTGCACAACACGAGCACATCACGGGACGCCCCAACACGCAGACGCTCGCAACGGCGGCATGGCTGGAAGAAAACGGACGGCCCTTCTGGCTGCGATATGTGTTGGTGCCTGGCCTCAGCGACGCTGAGGAGGATTTGCGAGCGCTCGGCGAACATTTCAAGGACTACAAGATGATTGAGCGCGTGGAACTGCTGCCGTATCACCGGCTCGGCGTTCATAAATATGAATCGCTCGGATGGGACTACAAACTGAAGGATACGAAAGAGAACACGGCAGAACAACTGAAGCACGCGGAGGATGTCTTGAGAGAATATTTTCCGCAATTGGTGGTGAATTGACCCCGCATTTTCCAGTCAAGTCACATTAGAATACAATTAACACAAGATTAATATGGAGACAAAATTTCAAACACAAACACAGAGCACCTGCACGTCCATTTCGCAAGAAGATGGTTTCCTGACGGGCGCAAGAAAATTTCGCTTAGCAGCGGTAGTGACCATCTTGCTGCTGATGCCCCTTTTCGTCAACCTGATCAATCAACTGCTGCACATGGTTTCATACGAAAGCAGTGTGGATCTCTTCACAAACACTCTGTCGTCGGTGGGCAACGCGGCGTTCATGTTTTTCATTGCTCCCCACGTGTTCAGCGGTAAGCATGCAAAAATTCTGGGCATTGTGGCAACGGTTTTGCTCGGCCTGCTGCTCGTTGTCGACTTGTTTGACAGCATTTGGCAGTTTCGAGGCATAGAAAGCGGAGACTATTATAGGTATTCCGACATGCTATGCAGCACGACCTACTGCGTCATACATACGCTCCGCAACCTCCTCACCATTGCATTCTTCGTTTTGCTGGCCATTGGCTGCGACAAAAAATACAGGATGGGGCTGATTGTCCTTGCCGTGGCGAGACTGTTTTCAGCCATTCTTTTCTTCCCCGAACTGAACCTTCCTTTGTTTGGCAACATGTATTTCTACGTGCTGATGAGCAGCCTCAGCAGCATCGGATGGGCCTGCCTGCTGTATCAAAGCCTCTTGCTGCCAGGCAAGAAAGCGCCCAAGAAATTGGCATTGGAGGAACAGCAAACAAACGGCGACATCCTGCTTCGCGTATTCAACATAGCGGCGGCGACGTGCCTCTTCATCTTCGTGATATTCGGCACGTTTTTTAAGCCAGAAAAAACAAGTTTTTCTTATTTCTACTACTACGAAAATTTCATGCCCGCAGGCGGTTTCATTCTGGAGTTCGCCTCGCTGTTCTTGATTGCCTCGATGGTGGTACTTAGTATCCGCTTCAAGACGATGTCGACCAAAATCACGGGGTTCGTTTTGGCTGGCCTGCTGCTGACTGTCAACCTCGCGCTGGTTATCATGAGCACCGTTGTCGAACCGGAAAACATGACAGACGGCATGAACATGACCAACATCATAACCATTGCGCTCTACGCGCTCATGTCCACAGTTTGGCTCTGGATTGCCAAAACGCAATGCGACGGCACAGCCCGAAAAGCCACGGCGCTGAGCGTTACGGCAACGTTGATATTTCTCGCGTTGATTAAAAGTGTCAACGCGTTGCAGTACCAGAACTATAAGTTCTACGACTCTGGAACAACATACATTGACGCCGTTGTCATCATCGTGGCGCTCTTCATGCTCTTGCCCTGGATTATGCTTCAACTCATCAACCTGAGCTGGCCCAAAATGCGTCTGTGGTTCGCGGCCGTGCCGCTGGCCATCGTGATGTTGGGCTTCACGGCGTTGCGGCTCTACATGAACGGCTCATGGGAGCGCAGAAACACCACAGACAGTTATTCTTTCTCAAACACCTCCGATGAAGAAGAAGCTGACAGCGTGGCCGTTTACACGGAAGACATCGACAGCTTGGTGGACTACGAAGACACAGAGCCGGACTATACTGGAGACGATTACGAAAGAGATATGTATTAAAACAAATCCCGAACCACTATTTTTACTGACTGGGCCGACTTCTCGCAAGCCGGCCCAGTCGTTTTTAAACTGATGGTCTGGGGTGTTTTTAAGTAGGTGGTGTTCCATCAGACGTATCTACTTGCCCATCGGCCTCATTATAAGCGCGAAAATGGGAAAGCATTCGTCTGTTTGAGCATTTTTTGCTAAATTTGTAGCCATTCATAGAAAACCACATTTCGAAATGACCGACGCTAACAATACAACCCCACAACAGACTCCGCTTCTCGGAATGACCTTGACTGAACTGCAAGGCGTTGCACAGGAACTCGGACTGCCACGCTTCGTGGCCAAGCAAATGGCCGACTGGCTCTATAAAAAGCACGTGGCCACCATCGAGGAGATGACGAATCTCTCGAAAACGGCACGGCAAAGGCTGACGGAGAAGTATTGCGTCGGAGCTGCAGCGCCTGTCGATGAACAGCGCTCTGTGGATGGGACGGTGAAATATCTCTACCGCACACACGACAACCACTATATCGAAACGGTGTACATCCCCGATGAAGACCGCGCCACGCTCTGCGTTTCGTGTCAGGTGGGCTGCAAAATGCACTGCGCCTTCTGCATGACGGGGCGCCAGGGATTCTCGGCGTCGCTCTCGGCAGCAGACATCCTCAACCAGATTTATTCGCTACCGGAACGCGACACGCTGACCAACATCGTTTTCATGGGACAGGGCGAACCGTTTGACAACCTCGACAATGTGTTGCGAGCCACGGAAGTGCTCAACGCTGATTGGGGGTACGGATGGAGTCCGAGACGCATCACGGTGTCGAGCGTCGGACTGGCCAAGGGACTGACACGATTCCTCGACGAGAGCGAATGCCACTTGGCCATCAGCCTCCACCATCCCATCCCTGAAGAACGCGCCAAACTGATGCCAGCGGAACGTGCCTTCAGCATCCGCGACGTGGTCAATGTGCTACGCCAATATGACTTCTGCCGCCGACGCCCCGTCGACGCTTCGGCACCACGCCAACGCCGGCTCTCGTTTGAATACATCGTCTTCGATGGCATCAACGATTCCCTGCGGCACGCTGATGCGCTGATTGACCTTCTGAAGGACTTGGACTGCCGCATCAACCTCATCCGCTTCCACGACATTCCCGATACGCCGCTACACGGCGTTGACCGCGAACGCATGTTGCGCTTCCGCGACTATCTAACGTCGCACGGGCTCTTCACCACACTGAGGGCCTCACGCGGACAGGACATCTTCGCGGCCTGCGGATTGCTTTCAACCGCCAAGAATGAGGCGGAACGACAAAAATAGATAATCCAATACCCATATATTTATGGCAGACTTTAATATGAGCGGCAACGACACGCCGCAAGAAAAAAATACATCGACCAACGAAAAGCCGACTCTGCTCCGCGTTGGCATCACTCACGGCGACACTAACGGCGTGGGCTATGAAATCATTCTCAAGGCTTTTGCCGAACAGACGATGTTTGAAGTGTGTACGCCAGTTGTTTTCGGTTCGGCGAAAATCGGCAGCTACCACCGAAAAGCGCTCGGCATCGAAACGCAGTTTCATTTTGTCAACTCGGCGACGGACGCCGTTGACGGACGCCTCAACCTCGTCAACTGCTTTGACAACGACGTGAACGTGGAATTTGGACGCACCAGCCAAGAGGCCGGACGCGCTGCCTACTGGGCACTCGAAGCGGCGACGGAAGCGCTGAAGAACGGGGAAATCGACGTTTTGGTCACTGCCCCAATCTGCAAAAACGCCATTCAAAGTCCTGACTTCAATTTTGCTGGACACACTGAATATCTGGCCAACAGAATCGGAGAGGGCAACGAACCGCTCATGGTTCTCGCCAACGACGTGATGCGCGTGGCATTGGTGACGACGCATTTGCCAATCAGCGAAGTGGCCGCCGCCATCACGAAGGAAAACGTGGCAAAGAAAATCCGCCAGCTCAACAAAAGCCTGCAACACGATTTCCTGATTTCCGCACCGCGCATCGCCGTGCTCGGACTGAACCCACACAACGGCGACGACGGGGTGATGGGACACGAAGAGAAGGAGGCCATTGCTCCAGCGGTTCAAGAGGCCGTTGAACAGGGCATACAGTGTTTCGGCCCTTATCCCGCCGACGGTTTCTTCGGCGCTGGCATGTTCTCGCATTTTGATGCGGTCTTGGCCATGTACCACGACCAAGGATTGGCACCATTTAAGGCACTCTCTATGGACAACGGCGTAAACATCACGGCCGGACTGCCTTATGTGCGCACATCGCCCGACCACGGCACGGCGTTTGACATCGCTGGCTGCAACAAGGCTTCGGAAGCGTCTTTCCGCCAGGCCATCTATACGGCCATCGACATCCACCGTAACCGCAAGGCTGATGATGAAGCACGCAAAAACCCGCTGCCGAAACTCTATCACGAGCGCAAGGAAGATGGCAACCGCAACCGACACGTCACCCCTAACGCTGCCGCTGAGGGCAAAACGCCAGTGCGCGAGAATGTGGAGGAGAAGGCTGAATAGACTCTTTGATAATTACGACTTATGAAATTTGCAATTATTGCCGCCGGCGAAGGTTCGCGCTTGTCGCAAGAGGGTGTAGAACTTCCCAAACCGCTCGTAAGGCTCAACGGCGAGGCGATGATCGACCGCCTCATACGCATCTTCAACGAAAACGGAGCTGAAGAGATTTGCATCATCGTCAACCGCCTGCACCCGCAAACGGAGGCGCACGTCAGAGCGCTGATGGAAAGAAACGAAGGGGCACCCATCAATCTGGTGGTGAAGACCACTCCGAGTTCGATGCACAGTTTCTTCGAACTAAGCCAATTCCTCAACGATGCTCCCTTCTGCCTAACAACGGTTGACACCATCTTCCGCGAAGACGAATTTAAAGCATACATCGAGGCGTTCAAAAACACGGAGGCCGACGGCATGATGGCTGTCACTGACTACATCGACGACGAAAAACCTCTGTATGTGGCCACCGATGAAGCTTTGAACATCACTGGATTTCTTGACAAAAGCGACTGCTGCCGCTATATCTCTGGTGGCATTTATGCCCTCAAACCTGTGGCGATACGGACTTTGGAACGCTGCATGAAGGAAGGACAGAGCCGCATGCGCAATTTCCAACGCGGACTGGTGGACGACGGACTGCGCCTGAAGGCCTGGCCGATGAGCAAAATCCTGGACGTTGACCATGCCAGCGACATCGCCAAGGCGGAAGATTTTCTGAAGTGATTTTCCCCGAAAGCTTTTGAACTCTGAAAAATAGAACATGAACAGAATATTAGGCGTCAGCCGTTCCCATCGTTTTTCCCCTAACTCTATCGACCGCGACAACGCCATCTTTCAGGCTGTCGCGGTCGCTTTGCGCGGTTCGGGCTACGAAGTGGAATGCGTGGGCGAGGACGACTTGACGAGACAATCTCTGACGGAGGCCCCATGCCTGGTTTACAGCATGGCACGGAGCGAAAAGGCGCTCAGCATCCTGACGGAGGTGGAGGAGAAGGGCATTCCTGTTGTCAATTCCGCCAACGCGCTGACGAAAGGGACGCGCACGGCGTTGGCACGCTGTTTTGAACGCCACGACTTGCCAGTTGCCGAAAGCCGATGTTTCGACGTCAACGCAATGAAGCCCACGCTTTGCTTTGAAACGGGAAAGCGATATTGGCTGAAACGCGGCGATGCCTGCGCACAAAATTCGGGCGACGTGTGCTTTGTTGCCTCAGAGAAAGATTTGAAAGAGGCGGCCGACGATTATAAGGCACGCGGCATCACTGACGTTTTGCTGTCGCCCCACATCGAAGGCGATCTCGTGAAGTTCTACGGCGTTGAAGACACCGATTTCTTCCATCTCTACTATCCCACACGGGGGGCCTGCTTCAGCAAGTTCGGTCTGGAACGCTTCAACGGCAGTCCAACGGGCTATGCCTTTTCGGAAAGCGCCCTGAAGAAAAGCGCCGATGCTTGTGCGGCCGTCAGCGGTTTCACGGTCTATGGCGGCGACGCCGTCGTGCGCCCCGACGGTTCGTTTCTCATCATCGACTTCAACGACTGGCCGAGCTTTTCGCGCTGCTGCGACGAAGCAGCGGAAGCCATTGCTGAAAGGCTACGCAAGATTATCAAGGCCAAGCACAGAATATAAAACGCTAACAGAAAACGCTGACGACGCCTACAACTATTCCATATAATCTATATAATATAGGAGCGTCCTGAAATATCATTAAAAATATAACGACATGGCTGAAAACAAAAAACTGGCGGCCACCTTCAAGTCGCAAGACACCGAAGAATGGCTCGACATACATTTCACGCGCCCATTAGGCTTGCTCTGGGCTAATTTCTTTAATTTCTTTGGCATACACCCCAATGTGGTAACGATTCTTTCCATCTTCCTCGGTGCGGCAGCTGGCGTGATGTTCTATTTCGACAACATGACCTACACCGTCATCGGTATTCTGCTGCTCGTCTGGGCAAATCTCTACGACAGCGCCGACGGACAGTTGGCACGCATGACGGGAAAGAAGACCCGCTGGGGACGCATCCTCGACGGATTTGCTGGCGACGTCTGGTTTGTGGCCATCTACGTGGCCATCTGTCTGCGACTGATGCCGCAATGGGGCATCTGGATTTGGGTGCTCTGCTCTTTCGCTGGTTTCATCTGCCACGGCAAACAATGCCAATTGGCCGACTACTACCGCAACATCCATCTCTATTTCATCAAAGGGGAACAGGGAAGCGAACTCGACAACGCGGCCAAACTGACCGAGGAGTTTAAGAGCCTCTCATGGGGAAAGGACTTTGCCTGGAAACTCTTCCTCTATTTCTATCGCAACTACACCAAATCGCAGGAAGGCATGACACCGGCTTTCCAGCATTTCAAAAAGGAGATTGACCAACGCTACGGCCGCGCCATTCCGGAAAACATCAAGCAGGAATTTCGCGCCGGCAGTCTGCCGCTGATGAAATGGGCCAACATTTTGACGTTTAACACACGCGCCATCGTGCTCTACATCTCCTTGCTCGTCAACCAACCCTGGATTTACCCTGCTTTCGAAATCACCGTCATGAACGGCTTGTTCTTCTATATGCGCGCCAAGCACGAATCGCTCTGCCGACGCATGGAAGGCGAAATTACTAAAGCGTAATACTCACCGCCCGACTAACATTTTTTCATGAAACCTCTCTACAGAAATTTATTTCTTCTCTTCGGCGTTGCCGCCATCGTGGTGATGCTCTGCACTTTCGATGTCGACTATGAACAGCTGCGCGACAAGCTGCCCCGCGTCTTCGCTTTCCTGCCCGCCGTTGTGGGCATCTGGGTGTTTGTCTATGCCTTCAATGCCGCGGCTTTCCAAATCATCGTCAACAGCGGCAAACACGACAAGCATCTCTCGTTTCGCCATGCCTACAAACTGACGGTTTCGGGATTTGCCTTCAGCTACACCACGCCCTTCGGATTCGGCGGCGGCCCCTATCGCGTTATGGAACTGGCCTCGCACATCGGCACAACGGGCGCGATGTCGTCTGTGGTGCTCTATTCCATGATGCACATTCTCTCACACATCTGTCTGTGGGCTTCAGCTGCCGTCTTGTTCATCGTGGCATACACCGAAAAGATGGACCCATTCCTCTGGACCTGCGCTGGCATCTTTGCCGCCATCCTCATCTTCGTGCTCTATTTCTTCTACAAGGGATATAAGAACGGACTGATTGTGAAGCTCTACAAGTTGCTCTTCTACATCCCCGTAGCCAAAAAGTACGCCCATAAGTTCTACGACAAGAACGTGGGAAGCATGGAACAGGTTGACCGCAACATCGCCTACCTGCATGCGCAGCCAAAGGCTTTCTATACCTCTCTGCTCTATGAATATCTGGCCCGCGTCATCAATTCGCTGGAGTTTTATTTCATCCTCCTGGCTTTTGGTGCCCCCGTCACGTTTGTCGATGCCATCCTCGTTCTGGCCTTCTCTTCGCTGATGGGTAACATCCTGTTTTTCTTCCCGATGCAGATGGGCGCACGCGAAGGCGGTTTGGCCATCATCATCAAGATTCTGGGCTACCCCGGCGGCCTCGGCCTCGGCGTGTTCTCCAGCTTCTTCACGAGAATCCGCGAACTGGTATGGATTTTCATCGGCGTGGGCCTGGTGAAAATCGGTAACAAGAAAATCATGAAATAATCAAGATGAAGAAGATTAGCACCATCATATTCGACTACGGTGGCACGCTCGACACCGATGCACGCCACTGGGCACACGTGCTCTTCGAAGGATACCGCCACGCGCAAATTCCCGTTGACGAGCCTAACTTCCGCGATGCCTATGTCTACGGCGAACGGGCCTTGGCAAAGGCGCCCATTGTTCTTCCTGACGATGACTTCCACACGGTCCTGCTTAAAAAGGTCGACCAGGAGACCATCTTCCTGCGCGACAACAACCTCTGGACGCCTTCGGAAGAGGAACGGCAAAAAAACATCAAGGCCGTTGCCGACTATTGCAACGCCTACGTGGAGCGAAATATGGAAGTGACACGACGCGTGTTGTCGGAACTGAATCCTGCTTACAACATGGTGTTGGTGTCGAATTTCTACGGAAATATCCACGCCATTCTGCGACAATATAAAATCGACCATTTCTTCAGCGCCGTCATCGAAAGCGCCGTTGTGGGCGTCCGTAAACCCGACCCCGCCATCTATCAAATGGGCGTTGACGCGGCAGGCTGTTCCGCCGAAGAGGTGCTCGTCGTTGGCGACAGCTACGGAAAAGACATGGTGCCGGCAAAAACCGTTGGCTGCCACGCCGTATGGATGCGCGGAGAGGGATGGAGCAAGGAGGAAGTGGACGAAACACTCCCCGATGCCATCATTTATCACCTGCCCGAACTGCTCGATGTGTTGAAATAAGCGCTTCGGACGTCAGTCGTTTGTACTGGCATTCCGGCGCAGTTCCCAACACGCGCAGTATGTTCCCAACACACAAGGGGCAATAAAAAAATAATGCCTGTATCAAGAATGTTTAGGCGTTCTTGATACAGGCATTTTCCTTTGTTTCTGCTCTCGGCAGCCGTCTGGCCGACTGCAGAGAGCATGCCGTGTTGCAGCTACTTATTACTAAATATTCAGCATCGGAAGTATAGACGGCGTCAGCAGGGCCGTGAAGATTCCATTGAGCGTCAGCCCAAGACTGGCATAAGCGCCATGCACGCGACTCACATCCATAGAAGTGGCAGTGCCGAGGGCATGGGCGGCTGTTCCCATAGACAATCCTTGTGCCACAGGACTCTTCACGCGGGCAAAGCCCATCGTCTTATAGCCGCAAACTGCGCACATCAAACCCACGCAGACAACAACTGCCGCCGTGAGCGAAGGAATGCCGCCAACGGCTTTCGTCACCTCCATAGCGATGGGGGTCGTCACGGATTTAGGAGCCAAGGAGCGGATGACGTCGGGCGTAGCCCCCATCTCTTTGGCGATGTAGACAACGGAGAGGATGCCCACCACGCAGCCAGCTAATTCGGAGAGGAGAATCGGCACCAACTGCTTGCGGATGGTGCCCAACTGCAAATACAGGGGAACGCCCAACGCCACAACGGCGGGACGCAACCAAAACTCGATGAGATGGCCGCCTTCGTTATAGGTTTCGTAACTGATGCCAGTGAGTTTCAGAAAGGCAATCAGCACAACGATGGTAATCAATATGGGGTTCATTATCACCCAGCCCGTCCATTTCCGTAGAAGCTTCCCGAAGAAATAGACACCAAACGTCAGCGCGATAAGAAAAAACTGGTTGGAGAAATAGTCTATCATGCTTCACCTCCCTTCTTGCGCATATCCGCGGCTTTGCCATAAAACTGGTGTACCCATCCTGTCACAGCTAACACCAACACGGTGCTGACAACGGAAGCTACCAAAATGGGCATGAACTGCGCCTTTATAATATCGAAGTAACACATAATGGCCACGCCAGGCGGCACGAAGAAGAAACCGATGTTGGCCACCAAGAAATCGGCCAGTCCTTGCACCCACTCCAAGCGGATGACTTTCAACTGCAATAGCAAGGTTAAAATCAGCATGCCCAAAATACTGGAGGGCAAAGGAATGTGGGTGAGATAAATCAGCAATTCACCCAGCGCCAGGCAACCGAAAAGGATGGCGCATTGTCGAATCATCATAAGCTATAACTATTATTTTTCCACGTGCAAATTTACGCATTGTTGGCCATCCCACCTTTTGAAACCTACCATATATTGGCTTTTCACCATGCCCTTTGCAGCTCCTTTTTGCATACTGAGAGTTTTCACCGCGCAAAAGCAAAACCCAACTTACAAAAATACGCCTGTACCCTTTCTGCCACGCATAACGAAGCATAATGAATTCAAAATTCGGATAAAAGTAGCAGGAGGCGGCGTTTTTTCAACTAAAATGCGTAATTTTGCCAAGCAACACCATGCGCCCCGCGACTTTTCCTTATCCTGAGCGAGGCAACGCACAAGACGTGACATACGAATACCACACATAAGACAATTCAAAAAACAAGACGACAATGGAAAATATTGATTGGGCAAATCTTTCGTTCGGCTACATGCCCACCGACTACAACGTTCGTTGCTACTACCGCAACGGCAAATGGGGCGAAATTGAAGTTTCATCAACAGACACCATCAACATCCACATGGCTGCCACCTGTCTTCACTACGGTCAGGAAGCCTTCGAGGGACAAAAGGCTTTCCGCTGCCCCGATGGCAAAATCCGCCTCTTCCGCATCAAAGACAATGCTGCCCGCCTGCAAAGCACCTGCCGCGGCATCCTCATGCCGGAAGTGCCGACAGAGCTCTTCGTGGAGATGACCAAGAAGGTGGTGAAACTCAACGAACGCTTCATCCCGCCATACGAAAGCGGTGCCGCTCTCTATATCCGTCCGTTGCTCATCGGTACGGGCGCACAGGTCGGTGTTCATCCTGCCAATGAATACCTTTTCATGATTTTCGTTACCCCGGTAGGCCCATATTTCAAGGGCGGATTTGCCACAAACGACTATGTCATCATCCGCGAGTTCGACCGCGCGGCACCGCTCGGAACGGGAACCTATAAAGTGGGCGGAAACTACGCTGCCAGCCTCCGCGCCAACAAGATGGCACACGACGCCGGCTATTCCTGCGAATTTTATCTCGATGCCAAGGAGAAGAAATACATCGACGAATGTGGCGCAGCCAATTTCTTCGGCATCAAAGAAAACAAATACATCACGCCGAAGTCTTCGTCCATCCTGCCTTCCATCACCAACCGTAGTTTGCAGCAGTTGGCAAAAGACCTGGGCATGACGGTTGAATGCCGACAGATTCCTGAAGAAGAACTCTCCACATTCGAAGAAGCTGGTGCTTGCGGAACAGCCGCCGTTATCAGTCCGATTCGCCGCATCGACGACATGGAAAGCAACAAGAGCTACGTCATCTCGAAGGACGGCAAACCAGGACCTATGTCAACGAAGCTCTACGAGAAACTGCGCAACATCCAGTATGGCATCGAGCCAGACAACCACGGATGGATTACCATCGTTGACTAAACTATAAACTCCGCAGGCCATAAATATTATATAGAATAATATAAACAGGCATTGCCCCTGCGAAGCTTACCCACCACAAAAACCACACACCACAATGAAGACACTGACGCATATTTTCATCGCTCTCATGGCAGTTCTCATAGCTGGCGGATGTCTGGCTGGCTGCAATTCAAAGAGCGAAAAGGATAAAGAACTGGCTGAACTCCGGCAAATCGCTGAAATGGACCGCCGCGAAATGGAGAACCAGTACGCCGACTTCGCCGCACAGTATGGCGAAATGAAGCAGGAAATCAAAGACGACTCGCTCGTTGCCAAGCTCGACGCCGAGCAGAAACGCGCCGAGGGCCTGCTCAAAGAGTTGCGCGAACTGAAAACCAACAGTGCCGCAGAAATCCTTCGCCTCAAGAAGGAACTGGCAACGGTTCGTGCCGTCTTGCGCGACTATATCCGCCAAGTCGACTCTCTCCAGCGGCTCAACCAGACGCTCACCTCAGAGCGCGACGAAGCACGCGCTGAAGCTGAACGCACACGCCGCGAAAACAGTTCAATCAACGAGCGAAACAGCCAGCTTTCAGAACAAGTGGCAGTGGCCTCACAGCTTAACGCCACAGGAGTCAGCGTCATGGCCGTCAAGAAAAACGGCAAGGCCGCCAAGCGCAGCAAAGACATCACCCGCTTCACCGTTTCTTTCACCGTAACAAGAAACGTAACGGCAAGCACAGGAAACCGCAGGGTCTACGTACGCCTGCTCAAGCCCAGCCAAGAAGTCGTTGCACGCTCTGGCTCATTCCATTATGAGAACAAGTCCATCGAATATTCCGCCACAAAAGAAATTGAATACACTGGCGAAGAACAACACGTCACGCTCTATATTCCAATCAACGAATACCTGAGTAGCGGCAACTACTCCGCCTACATTTTCATCGACGGACAAATGATCGGCTCTGGCTCAACAACGATTTCCAAGTAATCAACAAGCACCAAGCGCATCGCGAGAATCCAGCATTAAGACGCTCGACGACACGCCATAAAGAATTCCCCCTATACCGCAACGAAATGGTATAGGGGGATTTTTGTTTACCTCTACGTTTTACATCTCTGCCATCAAGAAGACAAGTATCTCTCTTCAATGGTGATGCTTAGTACTCAGTGGTGAGGCTTAGAACTCAGTAATGACGCTTAAAATGAAAGGTCTTCAGAAGCTCACCTCTGACGAAGCGCCACATTCTTCCAACCAACAAGCCCACGGTTGTCCTTGTCAAACTCCAACGCAAGACAAACAACCTGACGGTGGCTCGCACAGAAGGCATCCGCATAGTGACGTTCGTTCAATTGACGCTCAGCCGACCCACACCCTCCATTATCCTTCATCTTGAGTTCCAAGACGTACAAGATGTCGGGAGTATGAACAACCAAATCTATCCTTCCATTCGACATTTGCACCTCCTCCTCAACCTGGAAGCCGCAAATATAAAACAGATTTTTAACAATGAAACGGAAATGCTCTTCAAACACGAAATGCTCCTTCTTCTGCGTACTGTAGGGAGTATGTGCTATCAACTGCTTCAAACACCGAACGCCTTCATCCACATGTCCCACAGAAAACTCAACCTTCATTTCCTGAATGGCATTTTCAACTTCATCCAAACTCTGATGCAACATGTTTGGAATCACCATCTCAAACAAGGCTTTCTTAACCTCACGATTAGGGAATCCCAGCACATAGCTATCGCCCACCACGTCTTTGATAGTCAGATAGCCAGACTGATAAAGGAACAACTTCGGATTGGCAACGCTGACATCGGCGGTTTCCAGATAATCCATATCAATGAGACTGCCATCCAGTTTCTCCACATCTCTTTCAAAATTCTTCAGCAACTTCGGCAACATCTCGGTTGCCCCGCTCGCAATCCAAAAAGACTTCAAACGCTGTTCCTTCAACGCGCAAAGCACACTGTAAGGGTTAAAAACGCCTTGAAGGCTCTCTGAGAAGTGGTAGCCATCATACATCTCCTTCAGGTTTTTGAGCGTCTGCAAAGCCTCCCACCCTCTCTTCTCTGAAAGGCTTTTAAGTTCTTCCTTAAAACATTTTTCAATCTCGTCACTCGTCAGACCGCAAACCGTGGCATAATCATCATAGAAGCTGATGTTCGTCACCGTGTTCAAGACGCTGAACAAACTAATCTGCGTAAATTTAGTAATTCCTGTCAGGAACACACATTTGATACAATAGCCATAATCCTTCAGCCCCGTAAAAAAATCGCGATAAAGACTTCTGCAAGCCTCATGCTGCGGGGTCATAAAAGAATGCTGCAACGGGGCATCATATTCATCAACTAAAATTGCGATTTGCACCCCACTGCGTTCGTACGCCCTTTGAATAATCCCAGTAAAACGGTTGCTGAGCGTCATCTCCGTCGGGCGTTTGCCATAGATTTCCTCATAAGCAGCCAACGAGTCGTCAAGATAATGACTGAGAGAGTCGACGTCCGAACCACCTTGATTCATGCTGAAGTGAAGCACAGGCCGCTTCACCCACTCTTTCTCTATATCCATTATCCGAAGCCCCTCAAAGAGTTCGCGCCGTCCTTCGAAATAACATTGCATGGCAGACGTGAGCAACGACTTGCCGAAGCGCCGGGGTCTGCTCAAGAAATTATACTTATTACCATTGGCTATTTTCCAAAGCATATCAGTTTTGTCCACGTAGAGATAGCCTCCCCTACGCAGCTCTTCAAAGTCTTGTATGCCCAAAGGTAACTTTTGTCTGGCCATAAGCTGATAATCAGAATTAGTTTGACGGATGTCCTGAGATTTCGGTTTTCGTACATGACTTAGTAATGGCGTAAGAATAAGTTGAGCAAAAAGACAGGGCATAAGAAATAACTCCTTCCCCTACAAAATTGGTCAAGTTTTTTTTTACCATTACATATACACATTACGAAGATACATCTATTAAGCGAACCAGCCAAAAATATCTCGTAAAACTTTACAACACCAACCAACAAAGGTTCCGTGAAACACACGATTTTCCCGCGCCGCCACATAACGGGCAACGGCAACCTATCCCGCGCTGCCCTGCACATCCCCGACAAAAAAAATCGCAATAATATTTGGCGCTTCAATTGGATTGCATTACCTTTGCTTCATGAAACAACATGAGAGCGGCCCGCGGGTCGTTCTTCTGTTTGAGACAGACTGACATAACAACATTAATAACAATTTAAAATTCAAACAAAATGGCTTACGTAATTAGTGACGACTGCATCGCTTGCGGTACTTGTATTGACGAATGCCCATCTGGCGCTATCTCTGAAGGTGAAAAGTATTCTATCGACCCTAACGTTTGCGTTGACTGCGGTACTTGCGCTGACGTTTGTCCTTCAGGTGCTATTGCTCCGGGCGAATAATATAGCGAAAAGACGTTCAACACAACGTTGATAAAAAAATCTAAGGCCTGCGAAACGCAATCGTTTCGCAGGCCTCTTTTGTGATAGTTGTTACCATCGACACAACCGGCGTATCATTGATTCCGAAACACGCTTCAGCGAAACATCCAATAGTACGTCCCCCCAAAAAGACTTCTCCGTTCGTTCTACCAACAAGCCAGTCCTGCCACGGCATCACTTCCACAACACCTTCTCGTTCAGAATCACGCCGTCGGCAGCATCTTCTGCCGTAAAGGTATTGCCGCGATATTGCACACAGAGCATCACCAGCGGTTCATTTCCATTGTTTCTGACGGAACGTTTGCCGGCAGGTGCCACGCGCACCACACTGCCTTCTGAAACGGGAAACACTTGGCCGTCCACCTGAAACTCGCCTTGTCCTTTAAGGAAGAAATAGAGTTCCTCATGATTCTTGTGGGTATGCAAGAAACCCGTTTCTGCGCCAGGCGCAAACGACTGGAAGGAAAACTCGCCGCCTGTGGCACCAGTCAAAGTTCCTCCAAACACCTTGCCAGGTATCTTCACCTCTGGGCCGAGTTCCAATACATACTCGTTCAACTTGTCGAACGTTCCGAAGTCAACGGCCGTTGCTTGCTCGGCCTTCACGATTGTTTTTGCAGTTTTCATATCTCTGAGAATTAATTGATTAATGACGGTGCAAAATTACGCCATGAAAATATTCCCTGCAAGAAGGCACAAGGCCGTTGGCTACTTACTCTGAGGTTACCATTGCTGACGCTGAGACACTTCAAAACATGAGATTTGAATAAGTTTAACACTTGCCACCGTAACATATTATGGCGTTTGCGTACTTTTGTATGAACAGGTGAGCAACACCCTCTCAGCTGCATTCTGAAACACACTTCCAGGATATGTCTTCAGGGGTGTCTCAAGCACGACCAATGGCCTCAGCCTTCCCTCCCAAGAACAACCCCCAATTAGCAACTGAACATAAACAACCTATGGACAACCCAACCACCGACATCATATATAAAGACTGCCCCATACGCAACATCCTGTCTCACATCTGCGGAAAATGGGCGTTGCTGATTCTCTACACGTTGAACCATCACGGATGTATGCGCTTCAATTCCTTGCACAAACACATCCCCGACATTTCGCAGAAGGTGTTGACCTCCACCCTGCGCTCACTCGAAGCCGACGGTTTTGTCAGCAGGAAAATCTATGCAGAAGTGCCGCCGAGAGTGGAATACACCCTTACGGAAAGAGCCCAGTCGTTTATTCCGCAGGCAGAAAGCCTAATTGCATGGGCGCAAAACAACATGGCCGACATTATGGCCGACAGGGAACGCAACTGCATGGCTTAGCGTCCACCGCCCATTCGCCTTCCCCCATACACGGCATCCAAGCCCCACCTTCGCGCCCGCATCCTAAAAGTAAACAGAGCAAATTCTCCTTCTGTCTTTGAGCGGTTTGGCAAACAGGAAACTGGAACTACATGCGGTCTACGTATCTGAGCGTCACCACCCTCAGGCCGCCTTCGAGAAGAGACAAATCAGCCAGCAAAATCACATAGAATCCTAAAACACATTCTTTAGGACATTCCTTAACGCCAAATCAATGCCACGAGTCAAAAAAATTGCGTATTTTTGCAGCCAGATACATAAACCTCAAGGAGGGTCTCCATTTCAAGAGGCCCACTTTTGACAGAGAAGCAACCCCACTTTGAGAACTCCTATATTTCTCCTTCTTACAACCATCGTAGCCTTGAGCGTCGCAACGCCGCGTAGCCAAACAATGCGGCAGAACGCAACGCAACAAACGTCTGACGACACGCTACAGCACGATACAGCACGACAGCAACCATCTGCCGTGCCTTTTTCCGTTTCCGACAGTCTAAAAGACTCCCTACTGCTGCCCGATGCCACCAACACCAGAAGCGGACGGGGGCTGCGCTACGACAGCACGGCCATCGACACCACGGCGGCCGACAGCGCGAAACGCAAACCGGGCATCGACGCGCCAGTGGACTATGAATGCACAGACTCGCTGGTCTACGACGCTGAAACGCGACTGGTGCACCTCTACGGAAAGGCCCAAGTGAAATACATGGACATGACGCTCAACGCGGCCAAAATCACCATGAACATGGACAGCAGCATGGTGAGAGCGGCGGGAGAACGCGACACGGCGGGCATCTTGCAAGACAAACCGGTCTATTCGCAGGGCAGCGACAACTACCACAGCGAACTCATGGCCTTCAATTTCAAAACGAAAAAGGGCTATATCACGAACGTGGAGACAACGCAGGGCGACGGTTTCATGCAGAGCCAACACTCAAAACGCGCTGCCGACGGAACGCTCTATCTGGAACATGCAAAATACACCACCTGCGACGCTAAGCATCCCCATTTCTATTTAGCCCTCTCCCGTGCCAAAGTGCGACCAGGAAAGGAAAGCGTGTTTGGCCCGGCCTACCTCGTGGTGGCTGACGTGCCGCTCCCGCTGGCCGTCCCCTATGGTTTCTTCCCCTTCAACAAGAAATATTCCAGCGGTTTCATCATGCCTTCATACGGCGACGAGACAAGCCGCGGTTTCTATCTGCGCGATGGTGGATACTATTTTGCCATCAACGACTACATGGACTTCAAAGCGCTCGGCGAAATCTATACGAAAGGCTCTTGGGGACTGAGCGCGGAGACCAACTACCGCAAGCGCTACCGCTACAACGGCAATTTCTACATCAGTTTCCTGCGCACCGTTGATGGCGAGAAGAACATGCCAGACTATGCCGTGACGAAGAGCCTCAAGGTGCAGTGGACACACAGCAAAGACGCCAAGGCAAGCCCCAACACGACTTTCTCGGCCCGCGTGAACTTCGCCTCGGAAAACTACGAACGCTCAAACCTCGAGAGCATGTACAATCCGCTGGCCTACACGCAGAGCACACGCGCCAGTTCGGTGAGTTTCTCACACACCTTCCCGAGCATCGGCCTGAACATCGCGGGGTCGACCAACCTTACGCAATCGCTGCGCGACTCATCGGTCAGCATGACGCTCCCCGACCTCAGCATCTCTCTCAACCGCTTCTATCCCTTCCGCCGCAAACACCAGGCAGGAAAGGAGCGCTGGTATGAGAAAATCTCCATGTCCTACACGGGATCGCTCTCCAACAGCATCAACACGAAGGAAGACAAACTCTTCAAGTCGAACCTCGTCAAAGACTGGCGAAACGGCATGCAACACCGCATTCCCATCGACGCCACCTTCCAGGTCTTTAAATACATCAACATCTCTCCGCAGTTCTCCTTGCGCGACATTATGTACACCAATCGCGTAATGCGCTCATGGGACGAGACCACGCAAAAGGAAGTGGCCGACACCACATACGGCTTCTACAACCTCTACGACTGGAGTCTCGGCGTTTCGGCCAACACCACGCTCTATGGTTTCTACAAACCCTGGCGAAAGCTCTTCGGCGATAAAATCATCGCCGTGCGCCACGTCTTCAAGCCCAGCGTCTCCTTCAGCTACGCCCCCGACTTCACCTCGTCGCACTACGGCTACCAGCGCACCTACGTCAAGACCGACGCCAACGGCGAAGTCTCCACCGTCACCTATTCTCCCTACTCCGGCGGCATCTACAGCTATCCCTCTGGAACGAAGCAGGGCATGATCACCATGTCGGTGTCAAACAACGTGGAAATGAAGGTGAAGAGCGACCGCGACACAACTGGCGAACGAAAAATCAGCATCATCGACGAGCTCTATGGCGCGCTCTCCTATAACATGGCAGCAGAAACGCGCCCCTGGAGCAACCTCAACACGCGCATCCGCTTGAAACTGACGAAGAACTACACGTTCTCCATGGCGGCAGTGTTTGCCACCTATGCCTACGCCTTCGACAAAAACGGCCGTGTCGTCACTTCCGACCGCACTGAATGGAGCTACGGACGCTTCGGACGCTTCCAGGGCATGTCGCAAAACCTCTCCTACACGTTTAACAACGAAACGCTGTCCAAACTCTTCAGCCGGCGGTCCGACCGCTCAACGGCAAGCAACGACGAGACCGACACCGACACGGACACCGACGCAGAAGATGCCAACATCGACCCCGACCTGCGCAACGCCAAGAAAGGCGGCAAGCAGAAAAAACAGAAGGCCAAGGTGGACGAAGACGGCTACCTCCGCTTCTCTCTCCCCTGGTCGTTCACGGTGTCATACGGCATCTCCATGGCGGAAGACCGCTCGAAGCAAATCAACGTGCGCCGCATGCGATATCCCTATTCGTTCACGCAGACAATGAACTTCTCGGGCTACCTGCGCATTGCCGAAGGATGGAACATCAGTTTCACCTCGGGCTATGACTTCAACTATCACGAACTCTCAATGACAACGGCCTCCGTCTCGCGCGATCTCCATTGCTTTGAGATGTCGTGCTCCGTGGTGCTCCGCCCCTACTCTTCGTTCAACTTCACCTTCCGCGCACGTGCCAACGAACTGGCCGACGCATTGAAGTGGGACAAGCGAAGTTCCTATAGTTCAAACATTGAGTGGTATTGAGAAATGTCCCGCCGAAAGCCCTGTCTCTCAACTCTCAAAAGCCTCAACAAATCCCAAAACATCTAAATAAATGAAGAAATTAATTGCCTCTCTCCTCCCCTGCGCAGCCTTGGCGCTTGCCTCATGCGGAGATTCAAACTACGAACTCCACCAAACGTTCTTCAGCCCGCTGAAGATCAACGGCATGGAATTTTATGCAGATCAGCAGAGCGACACGATTCATTTGCTCTCACTCGATTCATGGACACTGGCCTCAACGGCCTCATGGATGCGCGTCACGCCAACGTCCATGACCATTCCGCAATATAAATCCGCCGACACACGCCTCGACATCACCACTGACATTAACAACACTGGCAGCACACGCATTGCCTACATCAACGTTACGTCGGCTGTCAGTCCGAGCATGCCAGTCATCCAGCGAGGTTGGCTGAACATCACGCAGCCCATGCCGTTCTACACCAACACCGACAAGGTGCTGACCACACAGGCCACTTTCCCCCTGATGCTGAAGGCCGCCGCCAACGACACCACCATCACCTTCAAGGTCTACCAAGATGGCGCCACGCTTTCTTCGTCTGCAGAATGGATCACGCCCGACTCCACTTCCTTCAGCAAGGGATTGCACAAAATCAAAGTGAGCTACACTGGCAACAACACCAACGCAAAGCGCAACGCCACGCTCACGCTGACCTCCGCTGGCGTCAGCACAGACATCATTGTCTCACAAGATAAGTAATGGTGAAAGAATGAGTTGAACTATTTCAACCCCCACCAACCTTTCGCCAAAAAACGCACAGAGCCGCGAGCAACATCAGTTTGCTCGCGGCTCTGTGCGTATAAAAAACCGGCCCTTTGGCCAATGGCGTTCTTAAGTAGGTGTTCAAAATTATTTTATAGTATCCATGCAGGGGAAAAACTGTCTGATATTGCCTTGCCGTATTCTTTTGCCCCTACAACTGCCTTTCATCAGTCACGTAGCCCGCTACGCTCCTTCTTCAAGACAGCTGTAGGAACAAAATAATACAACAATTCAATATAAACTAATTTTGAACACCTACTTATCAAATCAACGGAATGCCCGCTTCTTCACATTCACGGCGCATCTCGTCGGGCCAGATGCTGGCCTGAATCTCGCCGATATGCGCCTTGCGCAGATAAAGCATACAAAGGCGCGACTGTCCGATGCCGCCACCGACGCTCAAAGGCAGCGTGCCCTCAACCAGACGGCGGTGGAAATAAAACTTCAAGCGATCTTCCTTGCCGCTTTCCTTAAGCTGGCGAAGCAAAGCCTCTTTGTCAACACGGATACCCATCGAAGAGAGTTCGAAGGCACGCTCCAGCACATTGTTCCAAATCAGCAGGTCACCATTCAATCCTGGCAAACCGGCCTCGCTGACGGTGGAATAGTCGTCGTAGTCGGGCGCACGCAAATCATGTGGTTCGCCGTCGCCGAGCGGTCCGCCAATGCCAATGACAAACACCGCTCCGTATTTCTTCGTGATGGCGTCTTCGCGCTCCTTCGGTGTGAAGTCGGGATAAAGCTGGCGCAGCTCTTCGGCATGAATGAAAAACACCTCTTCCGGCAACATTGGCGTGAGTTGCGGAAAACGCTCACACACCAAAAATTCCGTGCGGAGCAATGCAGCGTAGATACACTTCACGGTGCGCTTCAAGTAAGCCAGCGTGCGGTCCTGCGGCGTGATGACACGCTCCCAGTCCCATTGGTCAACATAAAGCGAGTGGAGATTATCGAGCTCCTCGTCGGCACGGATGGCGTTCATATCGGTGTAGATGCCGTAACCTGGCTTCACCTGATAGTCGGCCAGCGTCAAACGCTTCCATTTTGCCAAAGAGTGCACCACTTCCGCCTGCGCATCGCCCAAATCTTTAATGGGGAACGTCACGGGACGTTCCGTACCGCTCAAATCGTCGTTGATACCCAGTCCTCTGAGCACAAAAAGCGGACCGGTCACGCGGCGCAACTTCAATCCCGTAGCCAGATTTTCCTGAAAAAAATCTTTGATAACCTTGATACCCTGCTCTGTTTCATATTTATTGAGCAGCGGCTTATAATCTTTCGGTTTTATAAGAAAACTCATGATTTTATTTACATTTTGTTTAGTTTGATGCAAAGATACTGATTTATTTGTAATATGGGAGGGTTTTATAAATATCTTTTGCAGGGAATCTGAAAAGCCAAAAAGAAAAGAGGCAAACTTCCGTCTGTAACGTATTAGACAGCGTAACACACCAACCATACGTTTGACTTTTAAAAGTTCATCTAAACCTACGAAAAACTTATCTACTCGCGGCCGAAGGTAGCGCTACCATCGGCCGCGAGTAGCATTACCCTCGGCCGCGAGTAGCGTTACCTTCGGCCGCGAGTAGATGACAGATTAAGGTGATTGAATGATTTGCAATACACACTATGCAAAAAACATTGTTTATATCAATTGGCAAATCATTGAAAATCAGTCGATTTAAAAACTTTCTTTTCCAATGACTTCCTTTTCGGCTTTTGACGTATTATCTTTGCAGAAGATTGGCTGCACCTCAACAATTCAAGTAAACTTGATTGTGTTCGGTTTGCACAATCTTTGCAACATCAAAACCGACAAGAGATATTTCGAAGCAGACAAGAGGTGATTCAACAATTATCAGATTTTTTTCAAAACCAAAGAGTATTTTTTCAAAACCTATCTTACCATGAACATTAAGTACGAAATCCATTCCATCAAAAATTCTAACGGCAAAGGCGAAGTACGCCATTATGCACACCTTCATGAGGGAACTGCCATGAATGCTGACCAGCTCGAGAGCCACATTGAGGAATCGTGCTCGCTAACGAAAAGCGACATGGAAGCAACGCTCTCTGCCCTGAGGGCGGCGATGATTCGCGAACTCTCGCAAGGAAAACGTTTTCATCTCCCTTCCATCGGCAGTTTTTCGCTTTCGGTAGACCTGAACTTGCCGGAGGGAAAACCGATTGAGAAAATGCGCGGCGACTACATCAGCGTGCGCAACCTCAACTTTCGACCAGACACGTCGATGTTGCGGGAAATCAAAAACAACGCACGCTTCGAACGTGCCGATGTCTCTACCCAATCCAACCATTATACGGAGGAGTATATTTTGAAGCGAATGAAGGAATTTTTCACGACCCACGCTTACATCACGCGGCGCGACATTGAAAGCCTGTTCGGGTTCCGGCGGAGCTATGCCACAAAATGGTTGAAGCATTTCAGGGAAAGCGGTGTGTTGAAACAAAGCGGCCCGGTGAACTCTGCCGTTTATCTCCCTTGTTAAAGGGTGTGGTGTTCATTCCAGCGTGGCTTCAGAAAGAACACAAGTTGCCACGCTGAAACGACTGGAAATGCCAAACGGAGTTATTCCTCTGCACTGACGCATCTGTTTTTCCATGACCTGAAACCCTCCGAACAAACGGGTTGCTGGCGGCTGCAACCTACTCCACTCTGACCACGTCCACCACGTGACTGCCAGCGCCGATGAGGTCCTGGCGTTCGGAAATGCACTTCTGATATTCTATGAAATGGGCAAAGGTCTCTTCGCTCATGCGGTTGAGACGCGTTCGCATATAGTCGGAAGCGCCGTCGGGCGAGAAGATGGTGACGCGCTGCAATCCCGCCATCTCATTCAGGCGGTTGATGTCGTCCAGGCGCACATAATCGTAGAGTTCGTCGGCCTGGGCTTGGATGTGGAAATTCTTGTCAACCACACCGCGTTCCAGCAGTCCGCCAATGCGTTCTTCATCGAAGCAATAAGAGAGAATGCTGTATTCATTCATGAGGTAAGCCACGAAAATCAGTCCGCCTGGCTTCGTCACACGCTTGGCTTCAAGGAGCGCTTTCAACTTCTCTTCGTCGCCGATGAGATGGTAGAGCGGGCCGAGCAGAAGGGTGAGGTCGGCCGAGGCGGTCGGGATGAACGAGAGGTTTCTGGCATCGCCCTGAACCACGTCGGCGGCTGGTTCGCGCTTCAAAAACACGTCGATGTTGCGTCGCACAAGCTCAACGGCCTTCACGCGATAGCCCTCTGCCATGAGTGCCGACGTATAGCGCCCCGTGCCCGCACCGATGTCGAGCAGGAAATCCCCTGGTCGCAGAAAGCGGCGCAGATGGTGCATGGTGGTTTCAAACTCCACAATGCCGTGCCGGCGTTGCAGGCGAAGGTCCTCGGGGTGTTTGTTATAGTGTTTTTCTATATTGGATAATGCCATGTAAGTGTAGTTATTAAAGGAGTGATGCAAAGCGATGGGGCGCGGACGCACATGCCAAAGTTTCCGACATGTGCGTCCGCCCGCCGCGTTTTGCCTGCAAAGGTATTTCAATTTCGCGAGAAATTGGTGCTTCCGCGGATGTTTTATGCCACGCCGCCGCTGGGGGGATATTGTAGGTGTTTATAATTATTTTTGTAAGTAGATGGTCAGAATTATTTTTACATTTGAAATGTTCTATCGAGTTTGCGAGCTGTTTGTTTGGCCATCGGTTTGCAGGAAAGCGGTTTCCTTTTGCAACGAAAAAACACGGAGGATTGGCCTTTTCGGATGCAGAATTAAGCACAGAAGAAAGTTATTTGTGCATTTTAGCACATTCATGGAAGGTGCGCACTCCTTCCATTGTTTCATTTGCAACAATTATTCCGCATTTAATAACCTTCTAAAAATAAAAAGATTAGACATAGAAGTAATTCGTTTTTGTAATTATTAACCCATCTTTATTCAAAGTTTTACGCGGGGCAAGCGACGTTACCTTGGAAAATGCCCTACCTTTGTAAGACAATTGCGAAATGACATGGAAGAAACCTATGAGCAAATAAAGAAAATGATTGCCGACGGATTCGTTGAAGAAGCCGTTGCTGCAGCGCGTGAAAGCATGGGGGGAGACAACGACGCCCAGCTGCTTTATCTCATGGGGAACGCTTACATGAAACAAGGATTGCGGAAGGAGGCCATGAACGCCTACAGAAAGGCGGCGGAAATCAACCCGGAAGGCCCTGCCGTGGAGGCAGGGCGCATGATCGACCAGATCATGGCTTTCTACAACAAGGACCTCTATAATCCTTGATGCAAACGATGCGGAAAAAGTTTTCGCCTCATCTGCCAGACGTTTTGCGCCGGGCAAGGAAGGAGGGGGCAACGGATGCCGCCACAGCGATTCGGAAGTAATTCAGACGAACCACTTAAATATATTCCTGAACTGTTACTTACTATGAGCAAAATAAAAGGAGCCATCGTCGTTGACGAAGAACGTTGCAAAGGATGCAACCTGTGTGTCGTGGCTTGCCCGACACATACGCTGGCACTTACAACCAACGAAGTGAACCACAGAGGATATGTCTATTGCCATGATGTGGCCGATGCCTGCATCGGATGCGCATCGTGTGCGATTGTCTGCCCGGATGCCTGCATCACGGTTTACAAGAAGAAAATGGATTAATGACATCCTGAAAGCCGACGACAGGAACGAAATTTGAGCGAAGGGGCGGTTGAACCACAATGCCACCGAGCTCCAGCGCTTCCAGCCATCGGTCAGACAGGGATTTCCGTCGGGACATGGAGGGTTTTGGCCCGAAAAGGCGCAGCCCGCTGAAGAAGCAGGGGCGTCATGGCCAGGAAACGAAGGTCGGGCGGAAAGGTGTTACACGATATTGAAAATGGAAAACGAAGTTCTTTTACTGAAAGGCAACGAAGCGATAGCCCATGCAGCCATCCGCTGCGGATGCGACGGATATTTCGGCTACCCCATCACCCCGCAGAGCGAGGTGCTGGAAACGCTGGCCGCCCTCAAGCCTTGGGAAACGACGGGCATGGTGGTGTTGCAGGCTGAAAGCGAAGTGGCCTCCATCAACATGCTCTATGGCGGAGGAGGCACGGGAAAACGCGTAATGACCTCATCGTCGAGCGTAGGCATTGCCCTGATGCAGGAAGGCATCAGCTATATGGCTGGCGCGGAAGTGCCGGGACTGATTGTCAACGTGCAGCGAGGCGGCCCCGGACTGGGCACCATCCAGCCCTCGCAGAGCGACTATAACCAAGCGACGAGAGGCGGCGGCAACGGCGACTACAACGTGATTGTTTTGGCACCCAACTCGGTGCAGGAAATGGCTGATTTCGTTGACCTCGCCTTCTCCCTGGCCTTCAAATACCGCAACCCAACGATGATTCTCTCTGACGGCGTCATCGGACAGATGATGGAGCGCGTGGTGTTGCCTCCGTTCAAACCGCGCCGCACGGAGGAGGAAATCGCCAAGGAATGTCCTTGGGCTGCCAACGGACACGGATTGAAGGGACGCAAGCCCAACATCATCACGTCGTTGGAGCTCGACCCGGCCGTGATGGAAAAGAAAAACCTGCACTTGCAGGCCAAATATGCCGAGATTGAGAAAAACGAGGTGAGATATGAAACGACGAACTGCGAAGACGCTGACTACGTGATCGTGGCCTTCGGATCGGCAGCACGCATTTCCCAGAAAGCGATGGAGATGGCACGCAAGCAGGGCATCAAGGTGGGATTGTTCCGCCCGATCACGTTGTGGCCGTTCCCAACGAAGGAGATTGCCGAACTATCTGGCCGAACGAAGGGCATTCTGACGGTGGAAATCAATGCCGGGCAAATGGTGTTCGACGTCAGAGCTGCCGTTGAAGGCCGCATTCCGGTTGACCACTTCGGCAGACTGGGCGGCATCGTGCCCGACCCCGACGAAATTATCGAGGCTCTCAAAAAACTGCAAGCGAAGTAAGATAACAAGAAACTCTCACAACAGAAACACATGTCTGAATCTGACGATATTCTCGAACGCCTGAAACACCCCGAAAGGGAAAAGGAGCGCCACAGACCAAACCAGCGCCTCTTCTATCGAAACATCATCAACGGCACGTTTATCCTGCTGGCCGCCATCGCTATGATTGGCCTCGGGGTTTCGTGGACGGGGGCCACTTCGCCCACATGGTGTTACGCTCTGGCTTTGGTGGCCGTGTTCATCAAGATGATTGATGCTGTGATGCGCATTCCCGATATGCTGAAACGACCGAACGTCTCGAAGCTCAACACGCGCAGAAGCGTTTCTGCCGCTGAAAACGGAGCGAAGGAGACTGACGGCTCGGAAGCCTGCAAGCAGGAAAAAGGGAAGTGACGGAAGAAAACAGAAAACGGGAAAGGCCAATGGGCCGCAGCGGGGCAACGCCCACGCCGTGGCATGGAAACGACGAAAAGCCGCCCATCGGCGGCAGTTGTCTTCTCGGCATTTCCACACGGTTTCTCAAAAAAATTGTGAGGTGTTCCACCATAATAATTGTATTGATATGAGCGAATCAAATAATCCGGAAGAGAGCGTTTCCTTGAGAAACGAGATCATCCAGTCGGGAGAACTGGTTTACAAGAAGCCAGAACTCATGAACGATGTCAACATGCACTATTGTCCTGGCTGCTCACACGGCGTTGTGCACAAGCTGATTGCCGAAGTGATTGCCGAAATGGGCATGGAAGACAAAACCATCGGCATCAGTCCGGTGGGATGCGCCGTCTTTGCCTACCGCTACCTTGACATCGACTGGCAAGAGGCCGCCCACGGACGCGCTCCTGCCTTGGCCTGCGCCAGCAAGCGCCTCTGGCCCGACCGCCTGGTGTTTACCTACCAGGGCGACGGCGACTTGGCCTGCATCGGAACGGCTGAAACCATCCACGCCTTGAACCGTGGCGACAACATCACGATCATCTTTGTCAACAACGCCATCTACGGCATGACTGGCGGACAGATGGCGCCGACCACGCTGATGGGAATGAAAACGGCCACTTGCCCTTACGGACGGCAGGCGGACATTCATGGCTACCCCATCAAAATAACGGAAATCGCTGCACAGCTGGAAGGAACGGCTTATGTGTCGCGCCAAAGCGTCCACAACGTGGCGGCCATCCGAAAGGCGAAGAAGGCCATCCGCCATGCGTTTGAAAATTCAATGGCGGGCAAAGGTTCCAACTTGATTGAAATTGTCGGCACTTGCTCTTCTGGATGGAAGATGTCTCCAGTGAAAGCCAACGAATGGATGGCGCAACACATGCTCGACTTCTACCCCGTTGGCGACCTGAAGGACACCTGCGCCCAATAAGAGGGGCTGCACACCTCTCAACTCTTTAACCAACCACGGGAGTTTTTCTGCAAACGACAGTTGCCAAGAAGCAAAAAGGCTCTAAGCGGATATTGACGCTTTCTGCCGCAACAGGGCCCGCTCTTCTGGGCCTGACTGACTGGCAAATGCTTGCACAACGCTCCCGGGCATCAAAAGACATTCCACAATGAAACAGGAAATAATCATATCGGGATTTGGCGGTCAAGGCGTTCTCTCTATGGGCAAGATTTTGGCCTATGCCGGACTGATGGAAGGCAAGGAAGTGACGTGGATGCCGGCCTACGGCCCTGAACAGCGAGGCGGAACGGCCAACGTGACGGTCATTGTCAGCGACGAAAAGATTTCTTCGCCGATTCTGAGCAAATACGACACGGCCATCGTGCTCAACCAACCTTCGCTCGACAAGTTCCAACCGAAGGTGAAGGTCGGGGGCGACATCATCTACGACAGCTTCGGCATTCTCGACAAACCAACGCGCGAAGACATCGAGGCTTACCACATCCCGGCGATGGAAACTGCCGCCGAAATGAAGATGATGAAGTGCTTCAACATGTTTGTGCTCGGCGGACTGTTGAAAATCCACCCCATCGTGAGTCTTGAAAGCGTGATGAAGGCTCTGAAAAAGACCTTGCCTGAACGCCACCACGACTTGCTGCCGCTCAACGAGCAGGCCATCTTGAAGGGCATGGAAATCATCAGCAAATAAGGGGAAAGGTTTCTGCAGGAATCGGCAGGACGTTTCCACGAAAGGACCAACAATAAGTAATCAAGGCGGAGGGCCTGAAGCCACACCGCCATTCAATAACACTTAAACGTATCATATTATGGCAAACCGCAAACGACTGAAGAAGAGCATTAAGATTGTAACTGGCGAACTTTTTGCCGACTGCGTAGCATTGGCACACATCGGACAGGGCGACAGCGAAAAACTGCAAGGCCTGATGGTTGAAGTGCTGGCGCTGCACAGCGACTTCGTGGCAAGACTGAGCCACGTGGAAAAGGGCGAAGAGAAGAAGTTCTTCAAGAAGCTCCGTGACGAATTCACACAGAAGGTCAACGATTTGAGCAATCGCATCGTTGAAGCCTGACTTTATGTATAATTGAGGCATTGGATGCTTACTGACGTAGGTGTCCGATGTCTCTTTTTAGAGGGGTTTCAAATTTCTGACGTAAGTAATGGTGAAAGAATAAGTTGACAAATTTTGCCATTACTAAGCTCCGATGCCCTTCAGCCGTAACACGTAAAACACCCACTAATGTCGCATTTAATCAGCCGCACTCTCTTTTATAAAGTACTCGGATGGAAGGTGAATGTCACTGTTCCGCACCACGACAAATGTATCATCTGCGTGGCGCCACATACGAGCAACTGGGATTTCATCATCGCTGAACTCTATTACCACGCCATCGGACGCAAATCTGGCTTCTTGATGAAGAAGGAATGGTTTTTCTGGCCGCTGGGCTGCATCTTCCGCCGAATGGGAGGCATTGCCGTGACGAGAAACAAGAAAACGAGCCTGACGGACCAATTGGCCGAAAAGGCAAAAAGCATGGACCGCTTTGAACTGGCCGTTACCCCCGAAGGCACACGCTCGCTCGTGACGACCTGGAAGAGGGGATTCTATTTCATCGCCCTCAAAGCGCAACTACCCATCATGCTCTACGCCATCGACTACGACAATAAAACGGTCATCTGCAACAAGACGATTATGCCTTCGGGCGACGTTGACGCAGACATGCGTCTCATCATGGATTACTACCGCCCGTACAAAGGAAAATATCCTGGCAAATTCGCAGTGGAGGATATTCCGTCTGCCAACGAGAAATAAGTGCCGACCTAAACGACGGGAACACACAGAAGTTTACCTGAGGAGTTACGGGTTATCCGGCAAGAAACACATGGGACGTCAGAACGTTTTTCAAGACGTCCCCCAAACAATCACAATGACATTTCCTTTCGTGCAGACAACTTGCGACGAAAGGCTTTCAACGAAGCAATGAGAAAAAAGCTATACTGTGTAGCCCTTTCCTTAGGGCTCTGCTCATTCACCCCCATCGTTGCCCAAGAACATACTGGCTATAGCCTCGCAAAAGAGGTTATCAGTCAGTATTTTCTTTCCTACAGTCTACCAGGCTACGTGCCGCGCGAAGCCATGCGCTGCGACAGTTGCGCGATCAACGAGAAGGAACGAAGCGTCACGGTCTACGTCAACGAGGCGTTTTGTTCGCAACCGTTCACACCTAAATCGGTGGGAATAATCTATAAGGACCTCAGCCGGAGTCTGCCGCAACCGTTCAACACCTATAAGCTGAGCATTCTCTCTGGCGACGGGCGGCGCATTGAAGACTTTATCCCCAATATGCTGCGCGAAGGCAACGAAGACCAAACGCGCCTGTGGGGAAACATCAATTATGCTGGGGCGCCGTGGGTGGCCAACACCTCGCGCCCGTTTTCTATCACGCGCGGCCTCAACGGTCGGCACCTGATGATCAACGCAAGCCACGGACGCTATTACCATAACGGGGAATGGCGCTGGCAGCGCCCGTATATTTTCTGCACGACGGAAGACCTCTTCACGCAGTCGTTCGTTTTCCCTTACCTCATCCCGATGCTCGAAAACGCTGGAGCTGTGGTGGCGACGGGGCGCGAGCGCGACACGCAGACGTTTGAGGCCGTGATTGACAACGATGCGTCCAAACGGCAGGGGAGCTACACGGAGATTGAGCAGGAGGACTTCGCATGGCAGACGACGCCAGATTCTGTGGGATTTGCCATGCCGTCGGGCTTGCTGAACGACTGTGTTTTTCCGTTTTCTTCTGGCACGAGCAGGCAGGTGGCGGTCACAAACCGCCGTTCTCGTCTGGCACAAGCCACCTGGACGCCACGCATTCCCAAGACGGGACGTTACGCTGTCTATGTGAGCTATGCCTCACGCCCCAACAGTGTTAGCGACGCGCATTACATTGTCTACCACAAAGGAGGGCGAACGCAATTCCGCGTCAACCAGCAGATGGGCGGCGGAACGTGGGTGTATCTCGGCTCGTTTGAATTTGACGAGGGGGAGAACCGCGAAGGAAGGGTCGTTCTGACCAATCAGAGTTCATCGCGCGGCGTGGTGACTGCCGACGCCGTGAGATTTGGCGGCGGTGTGGGACAGACGGAGCGCGGCAACGCCGGAACGAGCGGACTGCCGCGTTTTCTCGAAGGGGCTCGCTATCAAGCACAATGGAGCGGCCTGCCCGACTCGCTATATAATAAGGACTGCGGACAAAACGACTACAACGACGACATCCGTTCGCGCTCTTTCTTGCTCAATTATCTGGGCGGCGGCAGTGTCTACATGCCGGGAAAAACGGGGAAAGGGGTGCCTTTCGAACTGGCGCTGGCTGTTCACAGTGACGCTGGCATACGCCACGATAATTCCATCTATGGCACACTGGGTATCTGCACCACCGTCGACGACGAAAAGAACACCACGTACCCATCGGGGCTCTCGCGACAAGCATCCTCGGATTTCATCGGTATGACGATGACAAACGTGACCGACGACCTCTCGCGCCTCTTCAACATTCCTTGGACACGACGCGAACTCTGGGATCGCAACTATGGGGAGTCGCGAACGCCGAACGTGCCTTCGGCCATTCTCGAAATGCTCTCTCACCAGAATTTCGCCGACATGAAATATGGGCACGACCCGCTCTTCAAATTTGCCTTGTCGCGGGCAGTGTATAAATCCATCCTGCAATTTGTCTGCTATGAACACGGCATCAAAAACTATGAGGTGCAACCGCTGCTGGTTCATCATTTTTCTGCCACTCTCACGCCAGAAGGCAAAGCCCTGCTGAGTTGGCGGGCAACAGCCGACACGCTCTGCGAGAAAGCTGCGCCGATGGGCTACGTGGTCTATACGAAAATCGGCGACGAGGATTTCGACAACGGACTGGTTGTTGACGGGAACACAAGCGTATTGCTGCCCGTCAGCGAAGGTTTGCAATATAGCTATAAGGTGACGGCCATCAACCAAGGCGGCGAGAGTTTCCCTTCAGAAACGCTCACACTGCGCAGAGGCACTGCCGGGAGCAAACGCATCTTGATTGTGAACGGCTTCGAACGGTTGAGCGGGCCCGCCTGGGTGGAACGCCACGACAGCCTCGGCTTTGACCTTCGCGAAGACCTCGGCGTGCCTTATGAATATACAACGGCGTTTGCCGGAGCTCAAAAGATTTTCAATCGCAATGCCGCAGGACTCGACGACACGCATGCCCTCGGTTTCTGCGGTAAGGAACTGGTTGGCAAGAAGGTCATGGGCAACACGTATGACTATCCCTCTCTCCACGGCGCCGCCATTGCGAAAGCGGGAGACTACACGTTTGTGTCGGCTTCACGGGAGGCTTTCACCGATGGCACTGTTGACGCAGCAGACTACGATATGCTCGATTATATCTGCGGCATGGAGCGCGACGCACCGCAGAATCTGCGCCCCTATAAAGCGTTGCCGCCCAGTGTCCGCAACCGCATGACGGCCTATCTCCGAAGCGGCGGCAGCATGCTCCTAAGCGGCTGTTATCTCGGCAGCGACCTGAAAACGGAAAGCGAAAGGGCGTTTGCACGCAATTACCTGAAATTTGATTTTGCAGGCACGGCGTCAAACGATTCCACCGACTATGTACGTGGCCTCAACCTTTCGCTCCCCGTTCGCAAGACCTTCGACAAAGAAGGCTACTTGCTGCAAAACTGCGACAAACTCGTGCCAGCAGACCCCAAGGCTTTCACGGCTTTTGCCTACGGCGCTGGAGGCAGTGCAGGCATCGCCTACCCTGGCAATGACTATCGCCTTTTGGTGATGGGCTTCCCATTTGAAACCATCACGTCGGCCCACGTCCGACAACAAGCCATGAAGGCGATTCTCACCTTCCTGACAAAGTGAGGTGGAAGTAAGTTTGGCCGTTTCAAGGCTTTGTGCTAACTTTGCACAGGCTGAACAGACGGAAACCGCCGTTTGGCATCGCCAGAAGGCTGCCGACAGACGCTCGGAACGGTTCTCCCGCTCCAAGCCCCCTCCCAGACACGACAGCCCATATCCATCTACACTGAAACAAAAAAGACAAAATATAATGACTAAAGAAAAAGTGATTCTCACGGGCGACCGCCCCACCGGACGCCTCCATATCGGCCACTATGTGGGCTCTCTGCGCCGCCGCGTAGAACTCCAAAACGAAGGCGACTTCAAGAAGATGTTCGTATTCATCGCCGACGCACAAGCCCTCACCGACAACATCGACAACCCTGAAAAGGTGCGCCAGAATGTCATTGAGGTGGCGCTCGACTACCTCGCCTGCGGCCTCGACCCTGAAAAGGTGACGCTTTTCATCCAAAGCCAGATTCCTGAGCTCTGCGAACTCTCGTTCTATTTCATGGACCTCGTCAGCGTAAGCCGCTTGCAGCGCAACCCAACCGTGAAGTCGGAAATCCAGATGCGCGGCTTCGAAAGCAGCATCCCCGTAGGCTTCTTCACCTACCCCATCAGCCAGGCTGCCGACATCACGGCCTTCCGCGCCACCACCGTGCCTGCGGGAGAAGACCAGAAACCGATGATTGAACAGGCAACGGAAATCGTGCGCCGCTTCAACTATATCTACGGCGAAACACTCGTGGAGCCGGCCATCATGTTGCCAAACAACGCAGCATGCCTCCGTCTTCCGGGCACCGACGGCAAAGCAAAAATGTCTAAGAGCCTCGGCAATTGCATCTACCTCTCTGAAACGGCTGACGAAGTACAGAAGAAAGTCATGTCGATGTACACCGATCCAGAACACATCCACGTTGACGACCCCGGCCACATCGAAGGAAACACCGTATTCACGTATCTCGATGCTTTCTGCCGTCCGGAACACTTTGAACGCTACTGGAACGAATATGCCAACCTCGACGAGGTGAAAGCCCACTACCAACGCGGCGGACTGGGCGACATGAAGGTGAAACGTTTCCTCAACAACATCCTGCAGGAAGAACTCGAGCCCATCCGCGCCCGCAGAAAGGAATATGAAAAGGACATTCCGGCCATCTACGACATGCTGAAGAAGGGTTGCGAGGAAGCCCGCGAAGTTGCGGCGCAGACCTTGGCCGACGTACGCCGCGCCATGAAGATTGACTACTTCAACGATGCCGCACTCATTCAGGAGCAGGCCAAACGCTTCAGCGAATAACAAGCCCCATCGCTGCAACTTGCAAAGCCTATCGCTGCAAACAACGGGCCATACCCTGCAAACCAGCTGAAGCAGCTTTGCAACGATAGCCAAGGCCCCAACAACAAAAAGCAAGGATATGTTCTGCAATAAATGATGCTAAAAATTTGTCATTTAAAAAATTAGTACTAACTTTGCAACCCGAATTGTGGACTTTATAGTGTAGCAAACACACTGAGTACCACGTCACCCCATGAAATATAAAAATAAAACAGCATAATAAAAATGAAAAGAACATTCCAACCTCACAACAGAAAGAGAAACAACAAACATGGTTTCCGTCAACGCATGCAGACCGCTAACGGTCGTCGCGTATTAGCAGCTCGTCGCGCCAAGGGTCGCAAAAAATTGACCGTTTCTGACGAAGTACACGGCAAGAAATAAACCCAGCCGCTGAGGTTGCTCAGAAATATAAGGAGAAGCAAGGACACTCGATGTCTCTTTGCTTCTCCTTTTTCTTGTTGGCAGGTGTTCAATAAAAAACATGTTAAGCACCTGCTTACCCATTTCTCCAACGAAATAATGATGGCGGGAATATCCCCATGAGAAATCGGCCCCGCCGTCAAACAGACAACACCCTTTAGCCAAAGCGGCGCTGCCATTCCCAAAATTTCTCAACGCCAGCCTCGCCGAATTTGGCAAGGCTCTTAGCCACCTGCTCTGGTGTTCGCGTACGCTCGGGATGGCTTTTTGAGAAGAACTTGTCGGCATAGCAAACCACCTGCTCTTCAAGCGTCTCCGGCAAATAATCGCCGGGAGGCAACGGCAGATTCTGCGTGCGGATGTTCTCAGCCGTCAATCCCGTCCCCGTATGCCGTTCGCAGACGCGTGCTGTTTTCTCGTCACCCTCCTCTCGCATCAATTCGGCGCCAAGCCGTCCGTGAATCAGATAAGGAGCTTTTCCAAAACAATGGATGGCCGGCGCGTCTGTCAAGAAGATGCCGACATCGTGCAACATAGAAGCGCGGTAAAGAAAGTCGCGGTCGAGATGCAGTTCGGGATGACGGTCGGCCACCGACAAAGCCATGTCGGCCACCTGATGGCTATGGTGAAGCAAGAGGCGGCGCAAAGCGTTGTCCTCAGGATAATATTTAAAGATGATTTCTTCTGCTGTCATGGTCAAGTGAAAATTATTAGGACTGTTCTCAATATTAAGCCAAGACAAAGTTACTATTTTCCGAAGATTACACTGAGAAATCCAAGGCTTTTATTTATTTTTGCACAGGAATAGGGGAAACACGACGAGCGCGATGAACTGTTCCGTGGCACCGCATGCCACCCGATGCACCTCATATTGCTCGATGTCCCCACCAACCATTTGGATTTTTTCCAAGCGTCCCCATCGCCCATCAAGAGAAGGGCGCCGCAACGAACATCAAACAATAACTTTAAATTTATATACCACGTTATGCTTATCATCGGAATTGCAGGCGGAACTGGTTCTGGTAAGACCACCGTCGTCAAGAAAATACGAGAAAGCCTGCCGGAAGGCGCTGTAGCAGTCATCCCGCAAGACTCCTATTATAATGACCAAACAGACATGCCTCTGGAAGAGCGAAAGAAAACCAATTTCGACCATCCCGACGCTTTTGAATGGCCGCTGCTTTCCCACCAGATTGCCGAACTGCGTGCCGGACGCGCCATTGAGCAGCCCACCTACTCTTACATCACCTGCACGCGTTTGAAGGAAACGGTACACGTGGAACCCTGCGACGTCATCATCGTTGAAGGCATCATGACGCTCTACGACAAAGACTTGCGCGACCTCATGGACCTCAAAATTTTTGTTGACGCTGAGCCCGACGAACGCCTTCTGCGCGTCATTGAGCGCGACATCGCCGAACGCGGACATCCGTTGGAAATGTTGATCACGAAATATCGCAACATCCTCAAACCGATGCACGATGAGTTCATCGAACCGACAAAGCAGTATGCCGACATCATCATCCCTAACGGTGGCGACAACGAGCGCGCCATACAAATGATGCGCATGTACATTCTCTCCGCCCTCATGCGCCAGAGCAATCCTAAGAAATAAACAGCATCGCCCGATGCTGTCCCCATAGGACAATGAGACCATTCAAGACAGACTTCCGCAAGCCAAGCAACAACGCTTGCAGAAGTCTGTCTTTTGTTATTCCCCTCTTCCATTTCCAACGCGCCAGCCCGATTTCCCGTCAGAAAAAACCATCCAACACCAGTTTCGCGCAAAACATCAGGCGAAAAATGCGTCCAGCCCCTAAAAAAAAAGTAAATTTGCAGTATGATACGGAAAGTTTTCTGCAGCGGCAGAAAAATTCCCCACATATTTTACAAACTGGCAGATGTTCATAATTGGCCTGCCCTAAAACATCTATCTCATCTATGTCATTTGATTACCTCCTTAGCCGGTTCAACCTCCAAGAGATGACCGGTGCATTCGTGGTTCTCTTTGCCGTGATCGACGTATTAGGATCAACGCCTATCATTATCAACCTCAAGCAACAAGGCCGCCCCGTCAATGCCCTCCACGCCACGCTGATTTCGTCAGCACTGCTGGTTGGATTTTTCTTTGCCGGCGACGCCATGCTCCATCTCTTCAGCGTCGACATCGAGTCGTTTGCTGTCGCTGGAGCACTTGTCATTTTCTTGATGGCCCTTGAAATGCTGCTTGACGTTGAGATTTTCAAGAACATGGGACCCATCAAAGCGGCAACGCTGGTTCCAATCGTATTTCCTCTTCTCGCGGGTGCAGGCTCCTTTACGACGCTACTGTCCCTAAAGGCCGAATACGCCTCTGTCAACATCCTCATCGCGTTGGCCCTTAACATGATCTTTGTCTACTGCGTTCTCCGCGCCACCGACAAAGTCGAACGCCTTCTCAGCGCCAGCGCCATCTATCTGCTTCGCAAATTCTTCGGCATCATCCTCTTGGCCATCTCGGTTCGCCTCTTCACGGTCAACATCTCAGCCTTGGTCGACAAAATCGGATAACGCCCCAAGAGCAGCAAGCGCCGCATCATGCCAATGGCACACTGGCCACTGCCAAACACGGCAATAGCCATCCATCAACAAAGAAACAGAGGGGGCAGCCCATCCCATAGAAGGCCGTCCCCGAAACATATCGTTTGATTTTTTAATTCAAGAAAATGACAGATCTCGAAATTGCACACGCCACAAAACTTGCCCACATCGATGACGTAGCGGCCCAAATGGGCATTGTTCCCGACGAATTGGAACACTACGGGAAACACATTGCCAAGCTCCCTCTCAGCCTGATGGGAGCGCCCAAAGGCAAACTCATTCTCGTCACCGCCATCACAGCCACCAAGGCAGGCATCGGCAAAACCACCGTTTCCATCGGTCTGGCCCTGGGCCTCAACCGCATTGGCAAGAAAGCAGTCGTGGCATTGCGCGAACCTTCATTGGGTCCTTGCTTCGGCATGAAGGGCGGAGCAGCAGGCGGCGGCCACGCACAGGTGTTGCCAATGGAGCGCATCAACCTGCACTTCACGGGCGACTTCCACGCCATCACCTCTGCCCACAACATGATTAGCGCCCTGCTCGACAACTATCTCTATCAGCATGCCAAAGACGGCTTCGGACTGAAGGAGATTTTGTGGCGTCGCGTGCTCGACGTGAACGACCGCTCCCTGCGTAGTATCGTGACAGGACTCGGCCCGGCCACAAACGGCCTTACGCAGCAAGCTGGCTTCGACATCACGCCAGCCTCCGAGCTCATGGCCATCTTGTGTTTGGCCACCAGTGAGAAGGATTTGCGTCGCCGCATCGAGCAAATTCTGTTGGGATATACTTACGACGGCCAGCCATTCACCGTTAAAGACCTCGGCGTGGCTGGTGCCATCATGGTGCTGCTGAAAGACGCTATGGCGCCCAATCTCGTGCAGACCACGGAGCAGACGCCTGCCATCGTCCACGGTGGCCCGTTTGCCAACATCGCACACGGTTGCAACTCTCTCTTTGCCACCCGCATGGCGCTCTCACACAGCGACTACACCATCACGGAAGCCGGCTTCGGTGCCGACCTCGGTGCAGAGAAATTCTATAACATCCTTTGCCGCAAGAGCGGTCTGCAACCCGCCCTCACCGTCATCGTTGCCACCGCACAGGGCCTGAAGATGCACGGCGGCGTGGCGCTCGACGCCATTAAGGAGCCAAACCTCGAAGGCCTCCGCACTGGCTTGGCCAACCTTGACCGCCACGTGAAGAACCTGCGTAGCTTCGGCCAAAGCGTGGTGGTGGTGTTCAACCGCTTTGCCACCGACACCGATGAAGAAATGGCGCTTCTCAAGGCCCATTGCGAAGAAACGCTGAAGGCACCATTCGTCATCAACAACGCCTACGCTGAAGGCGGAAAGGGCGCAGAAGAGATGGCACACCTCGTGGTCGACACCATCGAAAAACATCCGTCAGAACCTCTGAAGTTCACCTACGACGACAACGACGACCTGCGCACGAAGATTGAGAAGGTGGCAAAAACCATCTACGGCGCCGCCAGCGTCACCTTTGCCAAACCGGCCCTCAACCACATCAAGCAGGCCGAGGCCTTAGGCATGAACGCTTGTCCGGTATGTATTGCCAAGACGCAATTCTCTTTCTCTGCCGATGCCAAACGCTACGGTGCGGTTGAAGGCTTCGACTTCCTCATCCGCGACGTTGTGCTCAACGCTGGCGCAGAAATGGTTGTAGCCATTGCCGGCGACATCTTGCGCATGCCGGGACTTCCCCGCGATCCGCAAGCCAACCACATCGACTATGTCGACGGAGAAATCATCGGACTCAGCTAAGCTAAGGAAAAAGAAACTTAACTAATTACTGACAGCGATTCGGATGATACCCAACAACACCATCACCCGAATCGCTTTATTTGATTTATCATGAAAAAAATTCTTTCCATCTTCTTTGCCTTCGTCCTGGGCTTGGCAGCAGCAAGCGCCCACGACTTCAAGATTGAAAAAGGCAAGTTCTGGCTTGACGGCAAGCCCGTCACCTTAGTATGCGGAGAGATGCACTATCCGCGCATCCCGCAAGAATACTGGCGCGACCGCATGCTCCGCGCAAAAGCTATGGGCATCAACTGCATTTCGACCTACGTTTTTTGGAACATCCACGAGCGCAAGCCGGGTGTCTTCGACTTTAAGGGTGAGGCCAACCTCGCCAAGTTCATCCGCACGGCACAGGAATTGGGCCTCTACGTTGTGCTCCGTCCCGGCCCATACGTTTGTGCGGAATGGGACTTCGGCGGCTTCCCCTATTGGCTGCAAAAGAACAAGCACATGGTTTGGCGCAGCGACGACCCCGACTTTTTGGCTGCCTGCGAGAGATACATCAACCGCCTGGGCAAGGAGGTTGGAAAATACACCGTCAACAACGGTGGCAACATCCTCATGGTGCAGGTTGAAAACGAATATGGCTCCTACAGCAACGACCGCGTCTATCTTGGCAAGCTCAAAGACATGCTGCAGAAGGCCGGCTTCAACGCGCCTTTCATCACCTGCGATGGTGCCGGACAGATGCCAAACGGCTATATGAAGGATGTCCTGCCAACCGTGAATGGTTCTGTTGGCGAAGAAGTGAAACGCGCCATCGACCGTTTCTATCCCGGTGGCCCCTACTTCGTGGCTGAGTTCTATCCTGCCTGGTTCGACGTGTGGGGCACCCCACATTCGAAGCGCGACTATAAAAGCCCTGCCAAGCAAATCGACTGGATGCTGCAACACGGCATTTCTGTGAATATGTACATGTTCCACGGCGGCACCAACTTTGCTTTCACCAATGGTGCCAACACCGTCGGAAGCGGCTATGAACCGCAGCCAACGAGCTACGACTACGACGCCCCTCTGGGTGAATATGGCAACATCACGCCGAAATATCTGGCCTTCCGCGAAGTGATTCAGAAAAACCTGCCGGAGGGAGAAACGCTTCCAGAGGTGCCGGCACAAAATCCTGTCGCCACTTTCGCGCCTGTCAAACTGACGGAAACGGCTCCCTTGGGTGCCGCCTTCAAGCGCCGCGTCGAAGCGGAACGTCCGCTGACGATGGAAGATGTTGACCAAGATTTTGGCTACATCCACTACGAAACAACCATCAAAGACGCCGTCAAAGGTCTGATGGTCATTCGCCAGGTTCGCGACTATGCCATCGTCTTTGTCAACGGCAAACGCATCGGCACGCTCGACCGCCGTCATCGCCAAAACAAGATGCAGGTGGACATCCCCGCTGGTGCCAAACTGGAGATTTTGGTTGAAAACGTCGGCCGCATCAACTATGGTCCCGATCTTCTCGACAACCTGAAGGGCATCACCGAAAATGTGACCATTGCCGGCAAGGAAGTGAAGGGATGGACCACCACGCCGCTGCCGCTCTACAACCTCAAAAAGATGCCTAAGGGCAAAGCGCAAGACGGCAACCTCGAAGGTGTGGGCTTCCACCGCGGCACCTTCACGCTCAGCGAGCGCGGCGACGTGTTCCTCGACATGAGCAACTGGGGCAAGGGTGCCGTGTGGGTCAACGGCCGCAGCATCGGCAAGTTCTGGCAAATCGGTCCGCAGCAAACGCTCTACGTGCCTGGGCCATGGGTCAAGAAGGGCAAGAACGAAATCATCGTGTTCGACCTCGAAGACAAGGGCAACCACACCGTTGCCGGCCTGCCGGAACCAATCCTCAACACGCTCGGCACCGACCACAACGCACACAAATCCCAACAGCGCACGCAGCCGGAAGGCCAGCCCATCGTTGAAGAAGGCGACTGCCTCCTGAAGGCCACGCTGAAGAAGGAAGGCGGCATGCAGCGCTTCAATTTCAAGGGCGCCAGCACCATGCGCCACCTGCTCCTTGAAGTCAACTCTTCATACGATGACAAAAACGCCTGCCTGGCCGAAATCAACCTCATCGGTGAGAACGGCAAACCAGTTGCCAAGGACGCATGGACCGTTGTTTACGTCAACACCGAACAGGCCGACGAAGGTCCGGCTGAATATCTCTTCGATGAGTCAGCGCGTAGCTACTGGCATTCCCAGTGGAAGAAGGAGCCAACCACGGCTTTCCCACACCGCATCATCATCGACCTCGGAGAAATCCAGACCATCACGGGCATCGAAATCCAGCAACGCAACCCGAACATGCCAGGCTGCGTCAAAGACTTCAGTGTCTACGGACGTCCGCAGTTCTTCTTGTTCAACAATGCGAAATAAGTAGGTGTTCAAAATTAGTTTATATTGAATTGTCGTATTATTTTGTTCCTACAGCTGTCTTGAAGAAGGAGCGTAGCGGGCTACGTGACTGATGAAAGACAGTTGTAGGGGCAAAAGAATACGGCAAGGCAATATCATACTGGGTTTCTCCTGCATGGATACTATAAAATAATTTTGAACACCTACTTAAAACATAGCGGGGGACTTGCAGGTCATTTGATTTGCAAGTCCCCCCTTTGATTTCTTCCTCCCCTCAATTCCAACAACTCCTCTATGATAAAACAAAACCACTCATATGCAAAAGGCCTCATCGCTGCCGCAGCGCTCGCCCTCGTGCTTCCCGCCAGTATGCCGGCACAGACACTGCTGCCAAAGCCAACGCGTTGCAATTTCGCCAAGGGCCACAACGCCATTGCGCGGGTTTTCACTCTTGAAAACGCCGACACTACAAGTTCCAATGCCTTCCTGACCTGGGCCAAGGCGCAAGGGGCGCAAACGGGAAATGCCCCACAGAAAAACGAGCAGTCGGCCTCGCGCAAAAAGCCGCAAACACCCGTGATGAAATTCGCCGCCCTCAACGGCAATAACAACGAAGCCTACAGTCTGCGCGTCACGCCCGACTCCATCATCGTCTGTGCCGACAGCGACCTGGGATTTCTGCGTGCTTCGCAAACCGCCGCCCAACTGCTCCACAATGGCAAACTCGCCTGCGCCGATATCTCCGACCAACCCGCCTTTGAATGGCGAGGCGCCATGATCGACGTGTCGCGCCATTTCTTCCCCATCTCTTTCCTGAAAAAGCAGGTCGACATCCTGAGCCGATATAAAATCAACCGCCTACACCTTCACCTGACCGATGCCGCTGGCTGGCGCATTGAAATCAAACGCTATCCGCGACTGATGACAGAAGCGGCATGGCGCACAGAGGCATCGTGGAAAACCTGGTGGAACGAAGGCGGACGCCGCTACTCGGCTCCCGACTCCATCGGTGCTTACGGCGGTTTTTATTCGCAAACGGAATTGCGCGACCTGGTGGCCTACGCCGCACAACGCGGCATCACCATCGTGCCGGAGATTGAAATGCCGGCCCACTCAGAAGAGGTGCTAACGGCCTATCCTGAATTCTCCTGCACCCACGAGCCCTACAAACAGGCCGACTTCTGCATCGGAAACGCCGGAAGCATTGATTTCCTGGAGCACGTGCTCGACGAGGTGATGAACGTCTTCCCCTCAGAATACATCCACATCGGTGGCGACGAAGCCGGCATGGCGTCATGGCCTTCCTGTCCGCTCTGCCAGAAGAAACTCAAGGAAATCGGCGGCAAGGAGGTGAAGGCGCTTCAGAGCTACCTCATCCGCCACATGGGCTACTATCTGAAACAACACGGACGCAAGATGATTGCCTGGGACGAGGTGATCGACGACAACCTCATGCCCGGAACAACGGTTATGGTGTGGCGCAACGCCTCATACGCTGCCGAAGCCACGAAACGCGGCTACAAGGCCATCCTCTCGCCCGGCGCTTTCTGCTACCTCGACGGTTATCAAGACGAGCCACGCACGCAGCCGGAAGCCATCGGCGGTTATCTGCCGCTCAAAAAAGTATATGGTTTCAATCCGCTGGAATCGCTGACATTGGAAGAGCAGAAAAACGTGACGGGCGTGCAGGGCAACCTCTGGACAGAATACGTTCCGACACCGGAACATGCGGAATATATGCTCTATCCGCGCATGCTGGCGCTCTCTGAAATCGGCTGGAGCGGAAACCAGGCGAAGGACTATGCCGACTTCCATGCCCGCGTTCTGAAGGAGACGGAGTGGTTGCGCACGCAGTCGGTCAGCGCCTTCCCGATTGACAAAGAGCGGGGCAACCGCAAAGAATCGCTGCAAAGGGCTTTGAAACACAAAGCCTATGGCAAAAAAGTGACTTACAACCATGTCTTCCACCCCAACTACCCTGCCGCTGGAGCAACCTCTCTGACCGACGGCCTGCGTGGCGGTTGGGCCAACACCGACGGCCGCTGGCAGGGCTTCATTGGAAGACACTGCTTTGACGTGGTCATCGACCTGGAGAAAACGGAAAACATCCGGCGCGTGTCGACAGACTTCATGCAAATGTGCGGTCCAGAGATTTTCTATCCTTCGTCGTTCACGGTCTCTGTCAGCACCGACGGCAAGACCTTCAAAGAGGTATGCAACATACAGAACCCTTCAAAGAAAACCATCCAACCCGATGTGCGCACCTTTGAATGGAAGGGCCACAGCGTCAAAGCACGCTACGTGCGCCTCCAAGCCGAACCAAGCAGTTTCGGCGGCTGGCTGTTTGCCGACGAAGTGATTGTGGAATAAATCGGGCCATCCAGCGTTCCGTCAAAAAATTCAACACCGCCACCAGATAACAACACACAGGTGTTCAAAATCGCTTTTTCCAACGCTTGGTCTTACAAGATAATTTGAATACCTACCGACACATAAGGCGTGCTCAAACCTCACGTTCAAACACGCCGACAAAAGGGGGGAATGCGTTGTATGCGCATTCCCCTTTTATTGTATATTGCCAAAAACCACTGGCAAAAAACGCTTTCAAACGCCCAAGAAAACACTCCGACGACTCCCAACGAGTTGCCATCTTCTGGAATTTCTGCAAGCCCTAATAGAAGTCATCGATTCGCGGCCGCGAATCGCGCTACTCGCGGCCGCGAGTAATGCTACCGTCGGCCGCGAGTAGCGCTACCATCGGCCGCGAATCGACAATTTATTTTATTTCCTTTCCAACATCTCCCTCACCTCCTTATCAAAGTCCGAATCTATGCGTTGCGTTTTATTGAAAATATCATATTCCTCTTCAGCTTTCTTCTTGGCTTGTGCCGCAGAGATTTTGCCTTTGTCGGGTAGAATTTTGTAGTCATTGAACGTGAGGAACTTGTTGACGCTGGCTGCAAATTGCTCCATATTGAAAACGTTATGCCTCTCTATCTGATTTTCGATGTAGTCGAAATAAGAAGATACGGCACGTTCAAGTTGGTGAATCTCCTTCTCTTGCAAGTAGTTCTTAGCTATGCTGACATCTGATTTTAGGACACGACCGTCTGGGGCGTGCTTCCAAGTGGTCAATCCCATGTTTTTCTTTGTGTGGTCGGCCTTGGTATAAATGATTTCCGCTACCGTTTGGCCCGTGATGGCATAGTGGAAGCGGGTTTGTATCATGGCATAGAAATCCTTTGTCGTCGGTGAGTTCTTGTCATAGTCCGTGCTGCACTCTGCATAGATGTCTGTAATCTGTTGCCAAATGCGGCGTTCGCTGGTACGAATTGAACGAACGCGCTCGAGCAATTCGCGGAAGTAGTCCTTGCCGAAAACCGCCGTGTCTTGTTTTAGGCGTTCATCGTCCATGGCAAAGCCTTTCCTGATGTACTCACTTAAAATTATAGTGGCCCATTGACGAAATTTAGTGGCTTTGAGAGAATTGACGCGATAGCCCACTGCTATAATCATGTCAAGATGATAGAAGTCAACCAACTCCTCAACTTCACCACGAATACCTCTATTTACGACAGTTGCAATTTTTGCAACTGTCGTATCTTGTTGGAGTTCCCCCGTCTTATAAATATTTGATATATGTCGGCTTATACCAGATTTATCAATCCCAAAGAGTTGCGCCATAGCCTTTTGCGTACACCAAAGTGTTTCCTCCTTGATAACCACTTGCACCTTGCCATCGGCCTCGGGCATGGTGTAAAGCAAAAATTGTATCTCATTACTCATCGCTGACTTCCTTTCCTTCATTTACGTTAAAAGCGAGACTATCCAAGTGTTTCAGAATCCAATCAGTGACTTCTCCGCATACCGAACTTTAGGTGTATTCTTTGAAAATTCACCAAATCTTTCCACCATCGACACAAGAGCACTGGAAGTAACTGCAATTCAAAAAATCATCGAAAATCACAAGTAACAACTAACTGATTTACAACGAAAATAAGATTCTTATTATATATGCAAATATAGACATTTTGAACGAGCTTGCCAAGGTTTTATCCGCCAAAGAACAAGTCCAAACAACATTTTGATGTCGTGCTGGCGTAGGGAAACGGTAGATTCGTTCTACATTTCATATCCGCTCTTCGCTTTCATAGCATCAACAATAATTCTTCAAAAATAGACTACACCGTTGGATTTCTCAACGCCTTTTAGTAAATTTGCAGCAGCGATGAGTTGTTAGAATTGCGGGGGAAACGTTCAGATTCTGAGTCTTTCCCATGTTGTCCAGCTAACAACTCTATTTTTTTGATTCATAAGAATGAGCTTTGTGAGGGAAGCTCTTACAAAAAGCAAAAGACCCGCCCTGGTTCGCTGTTCAAATGGGAAGCGTGGCGGATTCTGTTGCTACAAAGGTACAAATAATCATTGATAATACAAACTTTTTCAGCAAGGGGAAACCACGCAAAAGTAGATTCCTTTGATATATTTATACTTGATAATGTTAAATCAAGCCTTAAAATCATACTTTGCCAGCCAAACAAAGTGGTTTTCAAGGTAAATGTGTTATCTTTGTAACGTCTATACCCATGCCGGAAGCCCCGATGGGCAGAGGTTGGGCAGACATATATATGGTAAAAGGCGTTTTTGTACGCTTTGGTTTTGACGCTATAAGAATCTCGCAAATTCAACGACAAGTCAAAAACAAAGCAACAAAGAACGCCTCATGAGGTGTATTATATACAGCCCTTATTGGCTTCAATCGTTTCATCGGTTGTTGCCGAGAGGGTTTTCTATATACTTACACTGGCGTGGGGCTTTCGGCGTTGCTCGTTTCGACTTGTCGGGCAATGCGAGAGCCTTTATAGCGTGGAACGAGTGACAGAACAGGCTCCGCGCTTTTTCGTATGTATTAATGGGTAGATTTCGTCAACAAGGGAGTCGGTTGACAGCATTTGTTAACGGAATTTAAATGAATATACTACAAAACAATCCATATCGTCTGTTAGGAGTCTATTCAAACTCTCCTACAAAGGAAAGACTGGCTAATCACAATCGCATGAAAGCGTTTTTGAAGGTAGGCAAGTCAGTTTCCTTCCCTTTGGATTTGCCACATTTTTTTTCATCCATTAATCGTACAGAAGCTTCAGTTGCAAATGCTGAAGCAAAACTGACTTTGCCCAAAGATCAAATTTTATATGCTCAGTTTTGATTTGTTAAAAACACCCCATTAGACGAAGTTGCATTCAATCATCTTTTCGCAGGAGACATAGCTAAAGCGAAGGAAATATGGCAAAAGAGAGAATGCGCATCGTCTTTGCAGAACCTCATAGTGTGTGCTTTGATGTGTTGTGATTACGAACTTGCCGTAGATTGTGCCGCAAGGTTGTATGGCAATGCACAATATGTAAAAGAGCTGATTCAGACTGTGATAGGTGAGGGCGGACAATCGGATGCAGAGAACTTGGCATATTCTTTCCTTGACGAGCTATGCAAGGCGATTGGAACTAAAGAGTTATTGCCTTTGATAACAAATGCTGCATGGAGAAGTTATATTGCCGCAAAAGCTATAAAGCCGCTGATTGACAGCATACAAAATGCCATAGGTAAGGCAAAGAAATCGAAGGATAATGGGGCTGTAGCACGATATGAAGCTGGACAAACGTTGAAAGACGAAACAGCGAATGCACTTTCAGAGCTGAGAAATTTCCTTTCTACTGCGGATATACAATATCAGACGATAGCAGACAAGTTGGCACAAGAAATCTTGCAATGCGGCATTGATTATTATAACAAAACTGATGATGACGATGCTCCGCAAAAGGCCATGGTGCTTCAAAAGTACGCGCTCTCTGTTGCAGTGGGTACTCTTATAAAGAGTAGATGTGAGGAGAATGTGAAGATTCTTTCCAACGTTGGGGCTGAATATGCTGTAAGGAATGAACTGGCACGACTAATGAAGAATATTAAAGAGCTTCGTGGAGAAAATGGAATCGGATGTTTGCGCTTTGGACTTTCTGGAACTGATGTTAAAAAAATAGTGGAAGAATGTATTCCCGATATAGAAGCTATAAAAGCCAAAATGGGAAATACCGCAGAGTTATACATTAAGGTTGCATCAGCAGTAGTTTCTGCAGCGGTAAATGCGTTAGTAGAATATTTCAATTTTAGACAATCAGCACTTAGTGGAAGCATAGAAGAATTACAACTTACAATCCCTAATGTTGTTTGGGCTATGTATACCATCGGACACCTCGATATGGATGATAAAACACGCAATTACTACAATCGAAATAAAGAAACGTTGCTTAAAATAGCCAATGATTTGCAACCATCTGCACCAAACAAGGGTTTGGATATAGGATGCATAGTATGGATATTAATAGGTCTCACTTTATTGGCAGGTTATATATACAGTCAATTTTACTAATAATTATGAAAAAGGAACTAACATATATCTTGATTTTAGCCTTAAGCTTTACATCGACAGAGGCTGTATTAGCTAACGATATTGACAAAACCAAAAGAGTGGAAGAGAGCGTTTCTGCCTTACAACGAAAGCAGGTCGAGACAAACAAACTTTTGCTTAAACTGACCAACAAACAGAAAGTCATCGAGCAAGAGCTGCAATCTCTCGGCAATGAAGCAGAGAAGCAAAGCATGATTCTTGATAGCTTAAGGAATGAGTGCAAGCGGTTAGAAGCAGCACAGTATGCAGACCGCAAAGACATCAATGGAAAAATAGTTGTCACTGACAATAATATCCGTGCCAACCAAACGATGTTACAAAATCACACGTTTTGGGGCATTGGTATTGCTATAGCTATCATTCTACTGACGATAGTTGTTATTCTTTGGCTGTTCAAGCGCATAAAGAATGGTGCAAGTTCCATTGACAATGTACGCAAAGCACAAGAAGCTTTACAAGTAGCCCAAACCAAGATGCAGGAAGAGTCTATAAAGCTTGACGACAAACTTTTGGAACTATTCGATAGACAAATAGCCAATGCTCCTAAGAATGCAGGCAATGATAAGCCAGACCATTCGCTTGCACTAAAAGTGGCTGACGAAATTGTCAGAATTGAGTTAAACATGTCGCGCATGGATACCTCTATCAAGGGCTATAAGCAGTTGGCAAAAGCAGTGGAGCGCATAAAAGACAATTTCAGAGCCAATGGTTATGAAATTGTTGATCTGCTTGGGAAACCATATAACGAAGGCATGAAAGTGATTGCGAATTTTGTGGCAGATGAGAATTTAGAGGAAGGAAGGCAAATCATAACAAGTATCACTAAACCACAAATCAACTATAATGGACAGATGATACAAGCTGCTCAAATAACTGTAAGTCAAAACATTTAAAAACATAATATCATGTCAAGAAATAAAATAGACTACGGTATTGACCTCGGAACAACAAATTCCGCAATCTGTCGCATGGAAAAAGGAGAGCCAGTTGTTATCAAAACAGATGTTTTGAAGGATACTATGCCTTCATGCATCTCTGTAAACAAGAAAGGTTCAATAAAAGTAGGTGACAGTGCCTACAATGCAATGAAACAAGACAAGCGTCGTGCTACAAAGACATGGCGTATTGGAGCATCCAATACATACGTAGAGTTCAAACGCACGATGGCAACCAATACCAACTATGTATGTACAAATAAAAACCGCAACTATACCTCAGAAGAACTGTCTGCCGAGGTATTGAAAACTCTTAAGTCGTTTGTCACAGACGAAAAATTCGATTCTGTTGTAGTCACTGTCCCTGCCAAGTTCACAGTGAACCAAAAAACAGCTACAATTGAGGCTGCTAAGCTGGCTGGTTTTAAGCATTGCGAACTATTGCAGGAGCCGATTGCTGCTTCTATGGCATACGGTTTAACAGCAGAAGAGAAGAATGGACTATGGATGGTATTTGACTTTGGTGGCGGTACTTTTGATGCAGCTCTACTAAAAGTTGAGGATGGCATTATGCAAGTATTTGACACAGAAGGAGACAATTATCTAGGTGGAAAGAACTTGGATTATGCCCTTGTCGATAATATCATAGTTCCGTATCTAAAACAGAACTATTCTATTGACAACATCTGGATGGATGCGGCAGAGAAGGAAATTCTTCGCGATGCAATGAAGACGTATGCCGAAGATGCAAAGAACCAGCTTTCATTCAAAGACCATGAGGATATTATCTCCAATTTGGGCGACCTTGGTGAAGATGAAGAGGGAGAGGAGATAGAACTAGATCTAACCTTGACACAGGCACAAGTATTCGATGTCTTTCGTCCATATTTTCAAAAAGCAGTGGACATCTGCAAGAACCTTATACAGCGCAACAACCTCAATGGCTCACAAATCACGAAATTGATTCTTGTAGGCGGACCGACACACTGTCCGCTTATTCGTCAGATGCTGCGAGAACAAATTACCCCAAATGTTGACACGAGCATCGATCCGATGACCGCTGTAGCAACAGGCGCGGCTCTCTATGCGTCAACAATGGACGCTGAGGTTTCTGATGATGAATTACAAGTAGGAACTATCAAGCTTGACATTAACTATGAATCAACTACAGTTGAATCGACAGAATGTGTACCAGTGCGCCTTGTCGATGGTTCTACTCTCAATAAGGTTTTCGTTGAATTCGTAAGAGGAGATAAAGCTTGGTCAAGCGGAAAAATGGAAATAGACTCCAATGGTGATGTAGTAGAAATTACCCTTTCGGAAGGTAAGGCCAATTTGTTCAACATATTATGCTATGATGACAAGGGTAATATTCTTCCCTGCTTCCCTAACGAAATCACAATAATCCAAGGCTCAGTTGTTGGAGCTACCCCATTACCTTACAATATAGGTATAGGCATTTGGAGTGAGGAGAAGAAACGTAGCGTAATCGAAATGGTTAAGGGGTTGGAGAAGAACAAGCCTCTTCCTGCTACAGGAATTATTGAAAGAGACTTGAAAACTTCAAACCAACTCCGCCCTGGGGTAGCAAGCGATATCCTGACTGTCCCTGTTTACCAAACTGATGACTTTGATGAAGCCGCAGGTAAGCCAACCTCGCATTATGAGTACGTTGCAGATGTTGTCATTACCGGTGACGAAGTTGACACATTCATTCCAGAGAACAGCCTTGTGAATATCACATTGAAAGCCGATTCTTCTGAACAGATGAAAATTGAAGTGCATTTCCTTGCTACAGATATCACGATTGAGAAGATTTTCGACACAGGCAAGAAACATACTATGGAAGATACCAACAATCAAATCAATAAGGGATTTGATGAAGCAGAAGCATCAATCGAGACATTGGAAGAAAGTGGCATCGGCGTAAGTGATTTAAGAGCCGAGCTAGCCTCTTTGCATACTGACAATGAAAATACAACGGAGAGAAAAGAGGTGCTCAAGCATCTGCGCGATTTGCTAAGAAAAATAGAAAAGTTGGACGCTGGTACAGAATGGCAGCGAGTTGAAAAGGAGTTGCGCGATGAGTTTGACAATCTCGAAAAGGCACAAAGTGAATTGGGTAATGAAAACTCTGCCCAAATGGTAAACCAACTGCGCACGCAAACAGACAATGCCATTCGTACAAAAGATGTACAAATTGGTCGTCAGGTCTTGGAACAGGTAAAAAGTCTGTATTTCCAACTTACAATGCTTTATCAGTGTATGGGAATTGTTAGATATTGCAACGATCGCTTAGGAACAATCCGTTGGAAAGACTCTTCACGTGCTCGACAACTTGTAAACCGAGGGATGGAGCAAATAAACAATAATCCTACAACAGAGGGACTTAGACAAATTGCAGCGGAACTGTTGGGGCTTATGCCTAAGGAGGACGCAGCTAATGCAGGAGGACTATTAAAATGACAAATAAAAATGACTTCACAAAGAATGAACTTTGGAATATGGATACCGATACTTTTACAAAGTTGTTCTTTTCTAAAAATGTCAGAGTCTCTTTTGATGATGGACATGTAGAAACAGGTTCTGTTGAGGAAATAGGTTTGGCAGCTAATTCGAATGCCAAGTCAGGAGAACATCTACCAGTAAGTATTAAAGTGAATAGTCATACTGTATCCATAGCCATTATACGTAAAATTGAAATAATATGATTGACGATATAAATACAGAGATTAAGAAGATATGCAATGAATTGATAGAAGAGGCCGAATCTATTGCTAATTTGTCATCTGTTTCTCATTTAAGTAAATCTAAAGTTCAATTCTCTGGTGGTATTTTTGGCGCAATACAAGAATACAGAGAAGATAAACGATTAGAAAAGTTAATGAATACTCCGATCTGTAAGGAATGGACATTCTATACATATGCTTTCCATCTTATAGAAACGGCAGAAGAATTAGTAAAAAAGCAGCTTGAAGTACAAAGTACTACTACAGAGCAAGACGAATGCTATTTTGCAAACGTAACTCTTATAGTATCAACTATAACCGTTGCTCACAAAGCTTGGTTTGAATATAGTCCAGATATGGCTTGGGCGGGAATAAATGTGGGCGATCAAAAAAATGTTTCTTTGGAACTTTCTGTAGATACTTATACAAAGGAAGAATTCCGCAAGTTACATTTACCCGCAGGAATGTCTTTCCCGGTCGAACAACAACAGGGCAATGGAGGATGTTTGAGTTTCATTATCATGTTGCTAATACCGACAATCACATTATTATATTTTCTGTAGAGTATGAGCAAATTAGTAGATGCAACAATTACATGTCCGCAATGTGGACAAGACTATCCTGTAAAATTATTCAGAACATTATGGGGCGAGCATGAGAGTTTAAGGGCAAAGGTTATGAACGATGATGTTAATGTATGCTCTTGCCCTCATTGTCATTATTCGTTCAAAGCACCATATCCATTTATGTATGTGGATGTAAATGTTGGTTTTGCCGTATGGTGGGAGCCCACTCATGATGCAGGAATTGATTCTGATGCAGTAAGCTATGCAAGGATGTTCGGAGTCAATAGCTTCTATGCCAAAGCTCCAAGAATTGAAGATTGGAATGAATTCAAGAACACTATAATGAAATATTATAGTGGTGAACTCGTTGGAGGAAAAATTGAAAAAATGGATTTGTCGACATTGAGAAAAACGTCCCAAACAAAAGGCAAGGGTTGTATGTTGACATTCTTATTTATCATAGTCTTGGGATTTTGTTTGTCTGCATTATAATGTGTATACTATGCATTTCAAGAAGAACGATAAAATAGGTTCATACACAGTAGTGTTTCCGCATAAGCAAGGGTCTTATGCGGAAACCTATCGTGTAAAAGATACAAGTGGCAAGACCTGCTTCTTGAAACTTATCAATTACTCAAAACTCAATCGTAATCAGATTGATGAAAATGGTCGATTGATAGAGGTTGAGATTGCCAAACTGTTGAATCACCATAATCTTTGTCGGTTTATAGACTCTGGCAATATGATGATGAACGGAAGTCAATATGCTTGGTTCGTCACCGAATTTGTAAGTGGAGAAACTTTGTCGCAGAGAATTATCCGTGATGATGAAATTAGCGTTTATGAGATAAAAACAATAGCAAAGGCAGTATTGTCAGCATTGTCATTTTTGCATTCACAGCCAATTCCTGTTATCCATAACGAGGTGACGATACAAAACGTTTTTCTTAATCTCGTTGGAGAATTACAGGATTTGAAACTTATAGATTTTGGATATGCAAGATTTTTGAACCAGTCACCAGCTAAGCCAAACTTGGATGAATTAAATCCATTCTATCTTGCGCCAGAACGTTTTTCTGGAGTATGTTCTGTTCAGACAGACCTCTATTCTGTTGGAGCAATGATGTATCACCTCCTTTATGGAGAGTTGCCTTGGTTTGTTGATGTTTCAAGGAAACGTGGGCAAGATCTTGTGGACTCCATTTTGGCTGAACGAGACAAAGAACTTGTACTCACAAAAGAGGACAGGTATGAACTTGACGACCAACTGCTGAATGTGATAGCAAAATCTTTAAGTTATGATAGCGAAGATAGATTTCAAAGTGCAGATGAGTTTATAAAGGCTATTGATGGAGAAGTAAAGATAGAACGCCAATCTACGAAACGTAAGATTTTATCACAACAGCAATCCGACAACACACCAGTTTCTTCCGCTATCAAAAAGAAAGGTGAAGGTTTTGCAGCAGTTGCCGGAATGGAAGAGTTGAAGCAACAAATGCGTGAAGAAGTTATCGAACCTCTCCATAATCCCGAAGAATATCATCGCTATGGCGTAACCATACCCAATGGAATGTTGCTATATGGTCCTCCCGGTTGCGGAAAGACATTCTTTGCAAAACACTTTGCAGAGGAGGTAGGGTTCAACTTTATGTGCATCACACCTGCCACTCTAAAAAGTCGTTATGTCAATGCCACGCAAGAGAACATCGCAAAGATGTTTAAAGAGGCTGAGGAAAACGCTCCAACCGTAATTTTCATTGATGAAATGAATGAACTCGTCCCTAATCGTGATGATGGAAATGTGCACGAAATGTCAAAAAGTGCCGTGAACGAGATGTTGGCGCAAATGGACAGAACAGGAGAAAAAGGTATCTTTATTATTGGGGCAACCAACTATCCCAATATGATTGACCCTGCGATTCTGCGTGCTGGACGTTTGGATAAGAAGTATTACATTGGTGTGCCTGACACCAAAGCTCGAATGGCATTGTTCAAGTTGTATCTAAAAAAACGTCCATTTGACTTTGGTTTAGACTATCAGCAATTAGCCGATATGACTCAAGGTTATGTCTCAGCTGATATACAACTGATTGTCAATGATGCCTCACGAAATGCACTTCGACAACATAGCAAAATAACAATGGGGCTATTGAAAGCAGCAATTACAAACACAACTCCTTCACTTAGCAACAATGAATTACGCAAATACGAACGTATTCGAGCTACAATGAATGGTGAGGAAGTTAAAAAGTCCAATGATAGACCTCGCATAGGTTTTAACGTTTAATTTATTACTGTTATGACAAAAGACGAATTATACTTGAAAACCATTTTCTGTTGCATAGCTTGTGATGGAGACATTGCTACAGAGGAAGTAAATTTAGTTAGAAATTTGTGTATCAAAGACAATATCTTCCATAATGTTGATTTAGAAAAACTCATCAACTCATGGATTTCTGAAATCAATGAGCAGGGTGGAACGTTCTTACAATCGTATCTCAATGAACTAAGTTCTATGGCATTGACCGAAACTGAACAGTTACAACTGGTATCACTTGCAATCAAAGCAATAGAAATTGACAACCACGTAGAATACGCAGAGGTTAAATTCTTTAAAAAGATACGTTCAATACTCACTATAAGTGACGAGGCTATATTGGCAGAGCATCCCAATAATGAGGATTTTCTCTTGCCTGATATCAACGTAACTGAGATTCCACAATGGGACAACAGTACACATTTCTCACAAATTTCTATTCAAGCTAAATGAAAATATCGCCCCAATGGTACTTTTGTAGCGGTCGGATGGTACTGGTAGCAATATCGGCTCATCCAGCACCCGCTGTCCCGCCTTAGAGCCAGATTCGCTCTTCGCTTTCATAGCATCAACAAAAAAACGCTGACTGAGCGAACTCAATCAGCGTCGTTTTAGTTGGGGTACCCGGACTCGAACCAGGAAAGACAGGACCAGAATCTGTAGTGTTGCCAATTACACCATACCCCAAACTGGCTTTGTAATCAGGTTTCCTGCTTGATTACGGGTGCAAAATTAGGGATTTCTTTTTATACTTCCAAACTTTTCACGAGATTTTTTTGATTTTTCTTCAAAAAAAATAATTTCGAGCCTTCGCACCCCTGGTTTTCCTTGATTTTCGAGGGAATACTCTCGGGAAACGCGGAATCTTCCATAACTATTCCTGTTCCAAATTCTCGTCCTCCACCAATTCTTTTTGTTCTTCGGGCCAATTGACGAGATAAAGTCTGTCGGTGGTGCGGGTGAAAGCGGTATAAAGCCAGCGCAGATAAGACGTGCCGCCCATTTCTGGGGCGATGTAGCCCTGGTCAACGAAAACACGGCTCCACTGTCCGCCCTGTGCCTTGTGGCAAGTCACGGCGTAGGCATATTTGATTTGCAAGGCATTATAATAAGGGTCTTCGCGCAAGCGTTTCATGCGTTCTTTCTTCGTCGGAACGTCGGCATAGTCGGCCAAGACGTTTTCATAGAGGCGCATTGATTCCTCGGAGGTCAGCGCAGGGGATTCTGAAGTGAGCGTGGAGAGCAAGACGCGGCAGTCGATCTCCGCATCGTCATAGTCGGGAAAGCGCAGTGTGGCGTCGGCAAACTGGAAGCCGTGCATCTCATGAACATTTCTCAACCGCACCACCTCGGCCGTATCGCCGTTGGCGATGAAGGAAAAGAGGTTGTCGGTCTGCGAAGCACTTTGGCCGTCGGCCTGTTTTTCCTTTGATGCCTGCATGGTCCAATAATAATTGTTTTTCACGGCCATCACGATGTCGCCACGCGTCAAGAGTTCTTCGCGGTCGAAGATGCGGGCGCGAATGCCGTTATTATAGACATTGGCACGCTTGTTAGAACGCGTCACGACAATGGTGTCCTGCGTGCCACAATCGGAATAAGCCGATTCAAGGGCCTCGATGAGTTCGTTGCCTGGCAGAAAACGCACCTCGCCGTGGCGACTGGCGGTGATGCGGGGCAAGAGTTCCGCGCCCTGCGAAAGATATTCGCGCAAACGCGTGGCGCCAGCAAGCACGCCCGACTCTGCCGACTGGCGCACCACTTCTGTCAGTGTGACCTCCGCCACTTTTAGACCATAATTCTGCAGCAATTCCTTGTTGAGCGCGGGACTTTCTTCCTCGCCAACTGGCGGCAACTGCGCGATGTCGCCCACGAAGAGCAAGCGACAGCCTTCGCCTTCATAAACGTAGCGCAACAAATCATCGAGCAACACACCGGACCCGAAAACGCCGGACGCTCCCGAACCGCTGCCAATCATGGATGCCTCGTCAACGATGAAAAGGGCATGCTGCAGTTTGTTGAAACCCAACGAGAAACGTGTGCCTTCGCCCTGAAATGTCTGCTGACGATAGATGGTCTTATGGATGGTGTAAGCCCGCTCTCCGGCGTGGGCTGAGAAAACCTTCGCCGCACGGCCCGTCGGCGCCATGAGCACCACGGTGCGTTGCAGGCGCTTCATGGTCTTCACCAAAGCCCCCACCAACGTGGTTTTCCCCGTACCAGCATAGCCCTTCAAGATGAAGGCCGCCTGCGGCACGGGGGTGGTGAGAAAGCGCGAGAGGTATTTCACGGCCAAAGCCTGGCGCGGGGTGAAATCCATCGAAAAATCGTCGGCGATAAATTCGGCCAGAGTATCTTCAATCATCAGAGTAACGCTTTAGGGGAGAGGGGGTTGATTGGCGTAAGGCCCTATTTGAAGCCCATATTTCCTACAAATGTAACATATTTATAGTAAATAATTGGATTGTTCAAACAAAAATACGTACTTTTGCAAAAAGTTCATACATCACGAAACATTTCATGGATTTACCCAACGACCCGATGATGCTCTTCAGCGTCATCAATATGAAACTGCGCGACCAATATTCTTCGCTCGACGAGCTCTGCAAAGGGATGGACATCGACCGCGAAGCGCTGGAAAAGAAGTTGGCGGCAGTTGGTTTTGAATACAGCGAGCAACACAACAAGTTTTGGTGAACGGACGGTTGGCATGCACAGACGATTTCCGTCACGACGCATGCCCTCACAGTTTCCAACCACCGATTATGATTATCCACTCGATGCCAACATGACGAAAAAAGATTTCACAACACTTGTCTGACGCTTCTTGAAGCGGTATCCGTTGGCTTGCTTCTGCATTCTCCTCACGTGGTATCTCTGCCTTTTCAAACCGCCACACACGCGGCTCGACGAAATCCAGAATATCGACAAGATTGTTCACGTGACGATGTATCTCGGCACTTGCACCATCATCTGGATTGAATATCTCCGCAGCCACTTCCGCGAACAGACGCGCAAAATCATCCTGTGGGCCATCATCGCCCCTATCCTGATGAGCGGCGTCATCGAACTGGCGCAAGAATACTGCACCGAAGCGCGGTCGGGCGAATGGGCGGATTTCGCCGCCAACAGCACTGGCGTGGTATTGGCGGCCTTGCTCGGCCACTTCGTTTTGCGCCGACACATCCATCCCAAAAACAAAGACAACGACTCCAAAGAACAAGGAGGAAGAGCACGGGATTAACAGTCCTTCTCCATCAACCTCAAAACATATTGAACCTCAACGCATCATGTCTAATTCCCTGCCAGAAACGTTATTTCTCCGACTGTCCGGCAATGCCCTCCACATGGCACGCTATGACGCAGACAATCCGACAAATTTCGCCTACTCGGCCTACCGGCTGAATCCGCAGATTTCTCTGGCAGCAAATTTGCGCGAGGCGGGACGCACCGAAGAGCTCATGCAGGCACCACTGCGAGGGATGGTGCAGGTGTTGGTCGATACGCCAGTCACCTATGTGCCGCTGGCCGACTTTGAGGAAGACCATTGCGAAAGCACTTACAACCTGTGCTACCCGCCGGAAGGACGCCGACGCATTTTCTATGACGTGGTGGCCAACATCAACACGGTGGTGCTCTTCTCGCTCCGCGAAGGCATCTGCCGCGCATTGGAGGATTATTTTGAGAGCGTCAACTATGTCTCCACGCTCACCGCTCTCGTGCGCTATTTCGCCACGAAGGGGCTCGGGCAAACGACTGAAAAGCGCGAATTTGTCTATCTGAGCAGCAATCACGCCCATGTCTTTGTTTACGAGGGCAGCCGTTTCCTGGTGGGCAATAGTTTTGCAACACACAAACAGCAAGACACGGTTTATTTCGCTTTGAACATTGCCCAACAGATGGGACTGAAACTGGCGCCGCAAGACGAAACGGACGACGAGGGAACTGACGAGCGCTGCGACCGCTTTTATGTTGCCGGCGAGACGACAAACCGCAACGCGATTGCCAAAATGCTGGAGGACTATGCAGTCAACGTGGTCAACATCAACGCCAGCGCGGAATTTAACCGACACCCCGCAGCTGCCGCGCCCGACATCCCCTACGACCTGGTCACCCTGCTTCTGGCCAACACGAAAGGCGCTTTCTGAGGCACACAACGGATGCCTGCTTTCCCAAACAACGAATATTCAGAGGAGCACCTCTCTGCTTCTCTCAACAACAAACATACAACCCATGCGCATCATAACAGGACAATATAAAGGAAGACACTTTGAAGTGCCTCGTTCGTTTAAAGCCCGCCCAACGACCGACTTTGCGAAGGAGAATCTCTTCAACGTGCTCCGCGCCTACGTTGACTTCGAGGAAACGCGTGCGCTCGACCTCTTCGGAGGAACGGGCAGCATCAGCCTTGAACTCCTCTCGCGCGGCTGCCGCCAGGTGGTGACCGTTGAACGCGACCGCCAACACGCGGCCTTCATCCGCTCCTGCTTTAAGGCGCTGGACGATTCTGCAGCCACATTGCTCTGCGGCGATGCACTGCGTTTTATTGAACGTTGCCGCGAATCGTTTGACCTGGTCTTTGCCGACCCTCCCTACGCACTCAAGGAATTGGGCGAACTGCCCGACAGGGTGATGAAGGGGAAGATTGTGGCTGAAGACGGTTTGTTCGTGCTCGAACACGGCAAGGACTACGACTTCAGCAACCACCCTGATTTCATTGAACATCGCGCATACGGCAGCGTGAATTTTTCTTTTTTCCGACATTCGCACCACGTCCACCACGACGGGAACGAAATGCCGGCTAATGACGTATGTACCCCTGAGGAACCTTAGTTGCAGCTTTCACACAGATGGATATGTGGAAGCGCCAACAAAAGGGAATCGCCACACCATCAGATACATCACACAACACAAAAAATAAAAGCAGCCTGCATTTCTACACTTGAATGCAGGCTGCTTTTGTTTAAGGATGTTCCGAAGGGCGGCGACTGCTTCCTTTGCAGGTCTCTATTTTTCATAAAAACAAAATTTCTGGAACATCCCAATATATAAAACCCCGACAATATGCTGAGAATTGCTATTCAGGCCAAAGGCCGACTGAATGAAGACACCACTGCCCTGCTCACCGACGCGGGCATCGCCATTGCTTCAAGCAAACGTAAACTCATTGCACGCGCAAGCGGATTCGAATTGGAAGTGCTCTATCTTCGCGACGACGACATTCCGCAAGCTGTGGAGATGGGCGTGGCCGACGCCGGCATTGTCGGCAGAAACGAAGTGGCAGAAAAAGGCATGGACGTCAGAGAGGAAATGTGTCTCGGCTTTGGCGCGTGCCGCATCTCGCTGGCCGTCCCGCGCGACACGGACTACAACGGACTGCAATGGTTCAACGGGAAACGCGTGGCCACGTCCTATCCAAGAATCCTCAAACGTTTCTTCTCAGAGAAGGGCATAGAGGCTGAAGTTCACGAGATTGCAGGCAGCGTGGAGATTGCACCAGCCGTTGGCATGGCCGACGCCATTTTCGACATCGTTTCTTCTGGCGGCACATTGGTGCAAAACGGATTGCGCGAGGTGGAAAACGTTTTTCCCTCGGAGGCTGTGTTGATTTCAAACACGGGACTGCCAGAAGAGAAACGCGCCGAAATCGAGAAACTCAAATTCCGCTTCCGCTCCATCGTTGACAGCCGCGGCATGAAATACGTGTTGATGAATCTGCCGAAGAGCCGCCTGGAAGAAGCCGTTGCCCTGCTGCCAGGCATGCGAAGCCCAACGGTGCTCTCACTGGCCGACCCAGAATGGTGTAGTGTGCATTCCGTTATCAGAGAAAACGAACTCTGGGAGAAGATTGAACAGCTGAAAGCACTCGGCGCAGAAGGTATTCTGGTACTGGCTTTGGAAAATATGATACGATAAGTAGGTGATCAAACAGAAAACAAAATTTCATGGAAATATTGAATAACCCCTCACGCGACACCTGGGACGCCCTGACGGAGCGCAATATCCCCAACGACGCGGCCATAGAGGAAAGTGTGCGAGAGATTGTCGCCACTGTTAAAGCGCAGGGCGATGAAGCACTGCGCACTTATGCCCAGAAATTTGACGGGGCAGAGATTACGGAGATTGAAATCAGCGAGGCGGAACGCCAAGCGGCCACTGCAAAGGTGGCGGAAAACGTGAAACGGGCCATTGCCACTGCCGCCAAGAATATCGCGGCCTTCCACGCCGCGCAACGTCCAGTTCCCGTTGAGGTGGAGACGGCAAAAGGCGTCTGCTGCTACCAACGGGCCGTGCCAATCCAACGCGTTGGCCTTTACATTCCAGGCGGACAGGCACCGCTTTTCTCCACCGTTTTGATGCTGGGACTTCCGGCACGCATTGCGGGCTGCAAGGAGGTGGTGCTCTGCACCCCGCAGGGGCATGACGGAGAGGTTGCCCCCGAAATCATCTACGCTGCGAACGTTTGCGGCATCACACACATCTACCGCGTCGGAGGGGCGCAAGCCATCGCGGCAATGGCCTACGGCACGGAGAGCATCCGCCGCGTTGACAAGATTTTCGGGCCTGGCAACCGCTTCGTCACGAAGGCCAAACAAATCGTGAGCCAGACGACGGCCATCGACATGCCTGCTGGTCCCTCGGAGGTGCTGGTGATGGCCGACGAGTCGGCCGTTCCCGCTTTTGTGGCTGCCGACATGCTTTCTCAGGCGGAACACGGGCGCGACAGCCAGGCCATGCTGGTGTGTTCCTCCGTGGAAATCGCTGAAAGGGTGAAAACGGAAATCGCCCGACAAATGCAGTTGCTACACCGCCCGGATGCGTTGGAACATTCTCTTTCACACAGCCGTCTTCTGGTGTTCAACGACACGCAGACCATGATTGACTTTGCCAACGCTTATGCGGCAGAACACCTGATTATTTCCATGGAACGTCCTTGGGAAGTGGCGCAGAAGATTACGGCGGCGGGGAGTGTTTTCATCGGTAACTACTCTCCGGAGAGCGCCGGCGACTATGCCTCTGGAACGAACCACACGCTGCCGACAAGCGGTTGGGCACGCTCTTTCAGCGGCGTAAATCTCGACAGTTTCCAACGCAAAATCACGTACCAGGAACTCACGGCTGAAGGACTGAAGGGCCTCTCTGAAACCATCATCTCTATGGCGGATGCCGAAGGACTGGACGCTCACGCCGCAGCGGTGAAGGTGAGAACTGGAATGATTTGACATTGACAGCGGAGGCCGCGCCTGCAGGTTTAGCAGGTGCTCCGCGCAAACAGTTTGCATGATATGACTGAAAACAAGCATCCTCTACAATATGTAAGGCCAAATATTCTGGCCCTCGCCCCCTACTCCACCGCCCGCGACGACTATCAAGGCGGCGACATTTCTGTTTGGCTCGATGCCAACGAGAGTCCGTATGAGAACGGTGTCAACCGATACCCCGACCCACACCAGAAAGCGCTCAAGGCATTGATTTCTGAAATAAAGGGAATCGACGTGGAGCAGATTTTCGTGGGCAACGGAAGTGACGAGGCCATCGACCTCTGCTTTCGGATTTTCTGCCGCCCCGGCATCGACAACGCCGTGGCCATCACGCCGTCGTATGGCATGTATGAAGTGGCGGCGGCAACGAATGATGTGGCACTGCGACAGATGGCGCTCAACACGGATGATTTCTCGCTGCCGACGGAACGCCTGCTGGCGGCCTGCGACGAGCACACGAAACTGCTGTGGATATGCTCGCCAAACAATCCGACGGGCAATGCTTTTCCGCTTTCCCAACTGGAAGAACTGGCTGAGAGCTTCAACGGGATGCTCGTTGTGGACGAGGCTTATGCCGACTTTTCCGACAAGGGGTCGCTGCTCGCCACGATGGAGCGCCACGAGAACCTGATCGTTCTGCAAACGCTCTCCAAGGCGTGGGGAATGGCCGGATTGCGCTTGGGACTGGCCTTCGCCCATCAGGAGGTGGCGGCATTGTTTGCCCGCGTGAAATATCCTTACAACGTGAACGGGCCGACGCAGCGGGCCGTGATGGAACGGCTGAGAGCGGGCGTCGACGCGCAGATTGCCGAAATCCGCTCTGAGCGCGAACGCCTTGCAACGGTGCTCCCAACGATAGGCATCGTGGAGAGGGTGTTTCCAAGCGACGCCAATTTCTTCTTGATAAAAACGCCTAACGCGACACGCGTGTATGAGGCGCTGGTCAGACAGGGCATCATTGTGCGCAACCGCAACAGCATGACGGGATGCCAGGGTTGCCTGCGCATCACCATCGGCACGCCGGAGGAAAACAACCGACTTATCAACACGCTGAAATCTATCACGCATGAAATCTGAAGACACGAAAAGAGAGGGGCGCAAACGCGCCATATTCATTGACCGCGACGGGACAATCATCAAGGAACCTGCCGACGAGCAAATCGACAGTCTGGAGAAACTGGAGTTTGTGCCAGGCGTGATTTCTGCCTTGGGAAAGGTGGTCGGCCAGGGCTACGAACTGGTCATGGTGAGCAACCAAGACGGACTCGGAACGCCTTCGTTTCCCGAAGAGACGTTTTGGCCGGCCCACCAAAAAATGCTCGACACGCTGAGCGGCGAGGGCGTCTGCTTTGACGCGCAACTCATTGACCGCCACTTTCCTGAAGACAACGCGCCGACACGGAAACCGGGAACGGGAATGCTCACGAAGTATATGGACGGGAGCTACGATTTGCAACACTCGTTTGTTATCGGCGACCGCGCTTCCGACATGGAACTGGCACACAACTTGGGCGCTCAGGGCATTTTGCTGCAAACACCGGAATGGGCTGAAGAGAACGTGGGCGAAGAGATACGGAAGGACATCGTGCTCGCCACGCCACACTGGAGCGAGATTGCGGAACGGATTCGGCGCACGGAAAGGCGGGCTGAAATCAGGCGCAAGACGGCGGAGACGGACATTCACGTGATTGTGGACCTCGATGGCGCTGGAGAGACGCACATTGACACCGGACTGAAATTTTACGACCACATGCTCTCGCAACTGCCCCACCACGCTGGCATCAGCTTGACGGCGGTGTGTCACGGCGATTTGGAAGTGGACGAGCACCACACGATGGAAGATGTGGCAATTGCCATCGGCGAAGCCATCTACGAGGCTTTGGGCGCGAAGCGCGGCATTGAGCGCTACGGGTTTGTATTGCCAATGGACGAAAGCCGCGCGATGGTGTTGCTCGACTTTGGCGGCAGGGCTGATTTCTCCTGGGACGTGGACTTTACGCGCGAATATATCGGAGACACGCCGACGGAAATGTTCCGCCACGTGTTCCACAGTCTCTGCGTGGCCATGCGCTGCAACCTGCAAATCAGTGCGAAGGGCGAAAACCAACACCACCTCATCGAAGGGGTGTTCAAGGCGTTTGCACGCGCCCTCCGCGCTGCCATACACCGCAACGTCTTCAGCTATGACTTGCCATCGAGCAAGGGGATGCTGTGAGGCAGAACACACTTGATTTAGTGATAGTACTTATTTACAGACACAACCAACCATGATAGCAATCATCGACTATAAAATGGGGAATCTGCGTTCGGTTGAGAACGCGCTTCAGCGTCTGGGGGCGGACTTTCAGGTCACGTCTGACGCCGCTGTCATCCGTCGCGCCGACCGTGTTTTGCTGCCAGGCGTGGGAAACTGCGGCAAGGCGATGGAGAATTTGAAGGAATCTAATCTGATTCCTGTGATAAAGGAATTGCGCCGCCCTGTGCTCGGCATCTGCGTGGGCATGCAGGTGATGTGTCGCGACTCTGAAGAGGGCAACGTGGCGTGTATCGGACTGTTTGACGCACACGTGCGGCAATTTGAAGCCACAGCGGAGGTGAAGGTGCCGCACGTGGGATGGAACCAACTGGGGAACCTGGAAAAGGCGTTGTTTAAAGATGTTGATAGCGGTAGTTTTGTTTACTACGTCCATTCTTATTATGCCAATCTCTGCCCCGACACCATCGCCACGACCCAGCACGGACTGCTCTTCAGCGCGGCACTGAAATATGAGAATTTCTATGGCACGCAATTTCACCCCGAGAAGAGCGGAGACGTGGGCGAACGTATTCTGAAGAATTTCCTGGAACGCTGTTAGACGGCACGCAAAATCGCCAAGAGAACTCCGCGAAGTAGACTTTGTTATCTACTCGCGGCCGCAAATCGTGCTACCATCGGCCGCGAGTCGTGCTACCATCGGCCGCGAATCGTGCTACCACCGGCCGCGAATCGTGCTACCACCGGCCGCGAATCGATGACCTTTTATAGGGCTTGTGCTTTCTGGCAAAACAGGTCAACTTATTCTTTCACCATTACCTAACGCTTTGACATGATACAACTTATTCCTGCAATAGACTTAATTGAAGGGCGCTGTGTTCGTCTCTCGCAAGGCGACTACAACCGCCAAGTGGTTTACGATGCGTCGCCCGTTGACATGATGCGCCGCTATGCTGACTGCGGCGTAAGCCGGGTTCACGTGGTGGACCTCGACGGGGCGAAGGCCTCCGAACCGCAGAATCTGCGGACGCTTGAGAAAATGGCCCTAACGGACGGCATTGAAATTGAATGGGGAGGCGGCATCAAGACGGCGCATGCCGTTCATCAGGTGTTTGACGCTGGCGGAACATACGCCATTGTGGGAAGCACGGCGGCCAAAACGCCGCAACTGTTTGCCGACTGGCTGAAAGCGTTCGGCGCCGACCGTCTGGTGCTCGGAGCCGACGTGAGAGATGGGAAAGTGAGTGTGAACGGCTGGCAGGAAGACCTCGACCTGTCGATTGACACGCTCATTGACGGATTCACGGCGCAAGGGCTCTCACAGGTGATTTGCACCGACATCTCGCGCGACGGTATGCTGCAAGGGCCTTCGTTTGACCTCTATACGCGCCTTCAAAAGAAATATGCGGACATCGTTTTCACCGTGTCGGGTGGTATTTCTTCTATGGGCGACATCGAACGGCTGGCTGAACTGCAACTGCAACGCGTGATTATCGGAAAGGCCATCTACGAGAACCGCATCACGCTGAAAGACATTGAAAATTTTATTCTCCAACAACACTAAACCCACAAGACTATGGTTGCCAAAAGGATTATTCCCTGCCTGGACGTGAAGGAGGGACGCACCGTGAAGGGCGTAAACTTTGAAGGACTGCGCGACGTGGGCGATGCCGTGGAACTCGGCAGACACTACGCCAAGGAGGGGGCCGATGAGTTGGTGTATCTCGACATCAGTGCCACACGCGAAGGGAGAAGCACTTTCACACGACTGGTGGAGCGCATTGCCGACGGCATCAACATCCCGTTTACGGTTGGCGGCGGCATTTCGTCGATTGACGATGCTTCACGCCTGCTGGATGCGGGGGCCGACAAGATTTCCATCAATTCTGCCGCCATCAGGAATCCCCAACTGATTGACGAAATTGCAACGCGCTACGGAAGCCAATTTGTTGTGCTGGCAATTGACGCACGACTGGAAGCGGATGGCGTTTGGCACGCCACAACGCACGGCGGAAGCCAAGCATCAGACCGCGAACTCTTTGCCTGGGCGAAAGAAGGGGAGGCACGCGGTGCTGGCGAGATTCTCTTTACCTCGATGAACCACGACGGCACGCGCTCTGGCTATCCCTGCGACACGTTTGCCCGGTTGTCTGAAAGCGTTAACATCCCCATCATTGCCTCGGGCGGAGCGGGGTCGGCAGGCGACATCGCCGAGGTGCTGACAAGCGGTAAGGCCGATGCGGCACTGGCGGCAAGCATTTTCCATTTCGGAGAGATTTCTATCGGGGAACTCAAAAGACAACTGCGGGAGCAGGGTATTTGCGTGCGATTATAAACGGAGGGCAACGGCAAATAGTTCTTCCATAGAACAATATTTTTTACTACCTATTTATACCTATCACTGCAACAGCGTTCGGAACGCCACACCGCGCAATTCCGAAGCGCCATTTCAACCAATAACACTTTGAAACCATGCAATTTTCTGATTTTAATCTTTCTAAATGTGCCGACGGTCTGCTTCCCGTGGTGGTGCAAGACGCCGTGAGCCTCAAAGTCCTCATGCTGGGCTATATGAACGAGGAGGCATTCAATATCACACAGGCAACAAAACACGTGACTTTCTTCAGCCGCACGCGCCAAACGCTGTGGACCAAAGGGGAGACTTCCGGACATTTTCTGAACGTGGTCGAGATGTATGGCGATTGCGATGCCGACACACTTCTGGTGATGGCCAATCCCGTCGGGCCAACATGCCACCGTGGCACGACATCGTGCTTTGACACGCCAGAGGACGAGGGCTTTATCCGCCGCCTTTCAGCAATTGTCAGACAGCGCCACGAGGAGATGCCAGAGGGCTCATACACCACGAAACTCTTCATCAAGGGTGTTAAGAAAATCGCGCAAAAAGTGGGCGAAGAAGCGGTGGAGAGCGTTGTGGAAGCCGTTGACGGAAACAGAAGCCGCTTTATCTACGAAGCGGCCGACCTCATGTACCACTATCTCGTCTTGCTCGAACAAATGGGCTGCACGCTGGAAGATATTGAGCGCGAACTGGCACTGAGACACCGATAAAAACTGATGAGGCAGCGCCCCTGCAAGAGGCTCTAAGAGGTAGGGTGTTCAAAATTGAAATATCAAAGGTTAGCGATAGCGCCCTCGCAGCGGAGATTTGCACTGGCCCGCATAATCGTCTGTTGCGGCGCC
>OGJF01000068.1_pt1 | contig 61760 bp, 42 predicted proteins | sample 1572001 | NCBI WGS metagenome assembly OGJF01 (sample SAMEA2582113, study PRJEB24529) | metagenome | biome: Human gut stool | place: China | collected 2011
GGAGAGATTACAAGCCGGAGTTGAAGGAGAGATTACTATCAGTAACTTCTTTGCTGGTGATGATGATGCGTATGATGATGACTCGGGAAATAAGAAGCAGGCATATTCTACATATATGGAAGTAGGTACTTATTACGATTTTCTTGACAATAATCGTCTTTCTTTAGCCGTAGGTATTACACCAAACAAGTCATGCTATACAAACTATCAGAAGAAGTTTGCTGTATGCAACCTTGATTTGAAATATACCTACAATGTGCAGTTTAAGAATGGTTGGACTCTACCTTTGAGTGCAGAATACATCTATAATCCGTCATTCGATAAATCATACGTTAACTTCATAGCAAATTTTGCATTCTAAGATAATGAATAAACGAAATGCCATTATTATGGCAGCAGGCACGTCTTCGAGATTTGTGCCACTATCTGCCGAACGTCCCAAGGGATTAGTTGAAGTGAAGGGCGAGGTCTTAATAGAACGCCAGATACGTCAGTTGAAAGAAGCTGGCATTGCTGATATTACTTTAGTAGTAGGCTATAAGGCTGAAATGTTTGCCTATCTCTGCGACAAGTATGGCGTAGAAATTGTGCTTAATGAAGATTATGCACGTTACAATAATACCTCTTCGCTGATTCGTGTGATAGACAAGTTGGACAATACTTTTGTTTGCAGTTCGGATAATTATTTCCCTGAAAATGTATTCATGAATGATTCGGACGACAGCTATTATTCTGCCCTTTATGCTGAGGGAGAGACAAATGAGTATTGCCTTACGACTGATGCCGATGATTATATCACGGATGTAAGGGTTGGCGGACGTGATGCTTGGTATATGGTAGGACATGTATTTTTCAATCGTGAGTTTTCTGAGGCTTTCAGAAATATTATGACTGAGGAGTATAAGAACGATACAACTAGAAAGGGATATTGGGAGGATTTGTATATCCGTTATATCGACCAACTGCCCAAGATGAAAATCAACCGCTATAAAGAAGGTGAAATCCAAGAATTTGACAGCCTTGACGAGTTGCGCTTGTTTGACGATAGCTATATAGCGGATACTCGTTCGACAGTTGTAAAGTCAGTATGTAGAACTCTTAACCTCCAAGAGTCGGATGTATATGGCTTTAAGAACATCAAGCATGTTGGAGATTACCTGCATTTTCAGTTTAAGGTTGGTGACTCCACTTATGAGTATAACGACAAAACCGAAGTAAGGATAGAAAAGATATGAAGACAGCTATAATTCTTGCTGCACGACGAGAGAAAGAGTCTGAGATACCTTATCCTCTCAAAGCATTTGCTCCTGATCTTTGTCTTTTGGATCGAACCATAGGAATATTACGTGATTTGCATTTTAGTAATATCCTTATTGTTGTAGGATATAAGGCAGAAATGTTCAGAAAATATGAAGCAGATGATGTCACGCTAATAGTGAACAAAGACTATGAGTTTACGGCTTCTATGGGGTCTTTGGTTTTAGTCAAGGACTACGTTAAAGAAGATTTCCTGCTTATAGAAAGCGATACGTTCTATGAACGCCGACTTATTGAACAATTGGCTGCACGAACAGAGGGCAATTGTCTTTCTATGACTGAGGAAAGTGGTTCTGGCGATGAATGTTTTATGGAAACAAAGAATGGCTTTGTTACAAAAATCACCAAAGACCGCCATCGTGTTTGTCATTTTGAAGGTGAGATGATTGGTGTAAGCCGTATCACGTTAGATACATTTGAAATGTTGGTGAACGCATGGGAACATGCCCGTAATCCATACCTCAACTATGAGTATCTGCTTATGGACGTGACAGAACCGCTCGACCGTCCTGTCATTGAGCTTAAAAACTTAATTTGGGGTGATGTGGATTGCGAGGAAGACTTTAAGAAACTACATAATGTCATCTATCCACGTCTTCGCAGACGAGAGAATCCGTTTGATCATGACAACCTGATAATGCACCTTCATAATATTTTTCCGAATGAAGATGTCAGCAATGCCGAAATTATTCAAATTGGTGGCATGAGCAATAAGAATTTCCGTGTGAATATCGGTGACAAAAGTTTTGTGCTTCGTGTTCCAGGAAATGGCTCTGAGGGAATGGTTGAACGTACAAATGAGGAGTTCAACGCAATAGAAGCTTGCAAGATGGGAGTGAATCCTGAGATTCGTTACTTTAATGCAAAGACAGGTATTAAATTGGCTGATTTTGTTGAAAATGCCGAAACTCTTAATGCTGCTACTATTCAACGCCATGATAATATGAAGAAGATTGCCAAAATCTATCAAACAATTCATGGCTCACACATTCGCTTAAAAAATGAATTCAACATCTTCCAAGAAATCGAGAAATACGATATGCTCATACAAAAGGCCGGCACCACTATGTATGAGGGTTGGGAAAAGGTTCGCCCTCAAGTGATGGCACTTGAAGGATATCTGAATGAGTTAGGCGTTGAACTTTGTCCTTGCCATAATGATGCTCTCTATGAGAATTTTATCAAGGCTATGGATGGAACAATCTACCTTATAGATTGGGAATATTCAGGAATGAACGACCCTATGGCAGACTTTGCAGCTCTATTTATTGAAGCCGATTTTACGAAGGAGAACCAAGATTACATCCTTGGTAAATATTTTAACGGCAATATCCCTGAACATGCTTTCAAAAAAATTCTATGCTACATGGTTCTATGGGATTATCTTTGGGCTCAATGGACTGTCATTAAAGAGGCTAAGGGTGATGACTTCGGAACTTATGGACGTGATCGCTACAAAAGAGCAATTAAAAACTTAAAGAAAATCGGAAAATAAATGGAAATACAAAAGAGAAAAAAAGATTGGACTACGATGTTGATTCCCTTTGCTATTGTGATAGCATTGATGGCGGTATTTATGATTGTACCTAAGGAATCAAAATCGGTTGTTGACACAATGCGTGGATTTTTTGGTGATACAATCGGGATTTATTATCCTATACTTGCCATAGGATGTGTTATTTGTGCGCTTTATGCTGCTTTAAGCCCAAAGTATGGTAACATCAAATTGGGAAATATCGACAAACCTGCATATAGTAATTTTAAGTGGGGTACAATGATTTTTACCTCTACTATGGCTGCCGACATTATGTTCTACTCTTTGATTGAATGGGCGCTGTATGGTGCAGAACCACATTTAAAAGAAATGGGTTCTATGGCAATGTGGGCTCCAACATACACTTTGTTCCATTGGGGACCATTGGCTTGGGGCTTCTATGTTATACTTGCTGTATGTTTTGGTTTTATGATGCACGTTCGTAGACGTGAACGTCAACGTTTTTCTGAAGCATGCCGTCCTCTATTGGGTGATAAAGTTGATGGATTTTGGGGTAAGGTGATTGATGTTATTGCAATCTTTGCCGTAGTATGTGCAACAGCCACGACCTTTTCATTAGCCACACCTCTCTTAACTAAAGCAATGGGTTTGGTATTTGGCTTTGAAGTTAATACAGCCGTTACGATTTGTGTACTTCTACTCATTTGCGCTATCTACACCATTACAGTATTATATGGTGTGAGAGGAATTAGCAGACTTGCAGGAATCTGTTCTTACCTCTTTTTCGGCGTTCTTTTCTATTTTCTTATATTGGGAGGTGAAACTCGTTTTATCATAGAGACAGGCTTTCAGTCTATCGGAAACTTAGCTCAAAACTTCATAGGTCTCTCTACTTATATGGACCCTCTTCGAGAATATGGTTTTGCTCAGAATTGGACTGTTTACTATTGGGCTTATTGGCTTGTTTGGTGTGTAGCAACTCCTTTTTTCATTGCATTGATTTCAAAGGGACGTACCATTCGTAACACTGTTTTCGGTTCCTTCGGATGGGGACTTGCTGGAACCTATATGTCGTTTATTATTCTTGGTAACTATGGACTTGCTCAACAAATGAAACATGGGCTTGATGTAACGGGCTTTATTGGTAAAGGTGGTGAGATGTATGATGCGATCTTGATGATTTTTAATACGCTACCTCTTCCTTCTGTAGCATTGATGTTGCTTGTCATTACAATGATAGCCTTCTATAGTACAACTCTTGATGGTATAACCTATGTAGCGTCTTCATATAGCTATAAAAAAATATCTGCAGAAGAAGAACCTGCTCGTAAAATTAGAGGTTTCTGGGCTCTACTCTTAATATTTCTTCCTGTAGGACTTCTTTTTGCTCAAAACTCTTTGTATAGTCTACAGGGTGTAACTATTATTGCCGCTTTTCCTGTAGGAATATTGTTGATAATGATAGTGGTTAGTTTCTTTTTGGATTGTAGAAAATATATTTATAACAATTTAAAATAAATTATTATGTTGAAGAAATATTTAAAAAAGCTTCCAATCTATAAGTTCTATGCTAAGTATCAGAGCAAGAAATATTGTAAACATTTAAAAGAATTATCAGATAATATTCATAGAGAAGGTGAACTAATCTTAAAAGACTTTGCCAAAGTTTTGAACGATAATTCAATTCAGTTTTGGCTTGATTATGGAACGTTATTAGGTTATCATAGAGAACATGATTTTATAGGTCATGATACGGATATAGATACAGGTGTTTTCATCGAGGATGCTGAAAATGTTAAGCAAGCTTTAGAAAATAATGGTTTCAAACTTGTTCGCCGATATTATAATGTCGATGGTTCTGGTTTGGAACATTGTTATTGTAAAATTGGATTTAAAACAACTATTGATGTATTTTTCTATAAGAGAGATAATGATAGCGTAACATGTTATAGTTTTTATCCATTACCCAATATAGACATAAAGAAAAATTTGTGTAAAGAAATACCTTTTACTACATATGCTTGTACAATGCCTTTCTGTGGTTTAAAGAAAACTACATTTAAGGGAATTGATGTTTATGTGCCGATTGATATAGAAGGTTATCTTATTGCAAATTATGGTCCCAATTACATGATTCCAGACCCTAATTATTCGTCTACTTCTGCCACTAATATTAAGAAGTTTACTTATGAGGAAAAACCAGCAGTAGGATATTTGGAAATACCATATTAATATGCAGATTAGTCAAAAAAGAAAAGATTGGATTGATGCATTAAGGGCAATGGCAATCCTATTGGTTGTGTATGGTCATCAAGTTCAATGGCTTGGGGCTTTCTTTACCTATACGAGTCCTATAAAGGTTCCTTTGTTTTTTATTATTTCGGGTTATTTGTTTTCTTTTGAAAATAGTAAAACAATTGTTTTTTTAAAAAAAATAACAAGGCGACTAATACTTCCTTATATTTTACTTTCGTTCATAGCCTCTTTAGTGATGTTTCCTTTTTTAGGTGCTAGTTTTTTGAGGAATTCATGTGTTGGCATAATTAGTGGTTCTACGTATTGGTTTATGCCTACGCTCATCATTGCGGAAATTTTGTTCTTTTATATAAATAAGTTATGCTCCCAAAAAAGTACGAGATGTCTGTGTTCTATATTGCTATTTATGATAGGTTCAATATTTGTTGCAAAGTCTGTATTGGAATTTGCAATGATAAATATTGCTTTGGAAGTACAAATTTATTTGTTTATAGGAAGTGTTTTTAGAGAATTTAAAAGATATACTCAGAATATTTCCATTTGGATATTGTTTTTCTTATCAGTGGTGTATATAGTTTTGTGTTATGTTGGTAGCATTTTTGGATATACAACGAATTTTGATCCCCATATAGGAGAGTATGGGGTAATAGTTTACACTTTCATGTTAATATTTTTAGGTGTCTTTATATTGTTTTCGCTTGCCCCAAGAATAAAATCGTATCCACGTTTCCTTCTATTTATTGGTAAAAATACGCTATTGTTATACTTGTGGTCAAATATAGGAATTACCTTTTTTTATGGTTTACTTAAAATTCTTAATATAGCCAAACCAACAGTGTCTGTATGTTTTGGATTGGTAAGTTTATTGGCAGCAGTTATATTTTGTAGTATTTGTTCTTTGATTATAAATAAGTATTTACCGTTTTTGGTTGGCAAATAATGAAGTCGTCTAAACTTTTATGAAGTTCAAGATTTGCCTTTTTTTGAATCGTTTTTTGGCATTGAAGAGGGAGTGTAGCGAGCTACACGACCGATGAAAGGTCAAAAAACGGTCAAAAAGAAAGGTGAAGATTGAATTTAGAAGAGATAAAAGTTTAAATCTAATCTTCGTCAGAAAAGTTTAGACGACTTCAATAAATTAGATATGTTATGAGTAGAGTAAAATTGTATTCGTTATTAATTTATTATGGTATTCTTCTTTTTGCGATTATAATGATGGATAATTTAGAATCCCCTGGAATGGTATTGAGAATTTTTTATTTGTTATCATTTACCTTGCCTATAATTCTTATTTTACCTCAGTATTTTCCAGCGATGTTAATTGCATATATGTCTGTCGGAACAAACCATTTTGCTTTTACATACTTTCCTTACGATATGAATTATTACCCTATATTAGCTTCATTAGGGTTAATAATGGTCAGAAAAAAGGTTCTTAAATCAAAACCACCTCAATTCTTAATAATATTTTCTATTCTAATTTTTGTTGTAGATTTGTTGACAAATTATTGTTTGGAATCGGTTTTCTATAGTTTTCTTACACTTGTTTTGTTATCATGTTACTTGAATGAGTACAGCAATCGTCAAAAGATTTTTTTTATGAATATGTTATGCGTAATGGCGCTTGCGATTTCGTATATATATATAGCTAATTATAAAGATTTTTTAGTGATATATTCGAGAATAGACTCAGGTGTAGAACGCGGTGGTTGGAGTGATCCTAATTATTTGGGATGTACCGTTGGTATGGGAGTGATTGCCGCTTTAGTTTTACTTATGAATAAAACCAGAGTGCATTTCTATTATCGCATGTTGGGAATTGTTACTATATGTGTTTCTGTTATAGCTATGGTTCTTATTGCTTCTAGAGGTGCATTGTTATCTTTATCATTGGGTATTGCCTATTTAGTTTTGATGTCCAAAACTAATAAAAAAACTAAAATGGGGGTCATTGTTTGTTTGGTGGGCTTTGTTATTTATCTAATGAATAGTAGTTATATAAAATTGTTGCAATATCGATTGAGTAATGAAAGTGATGATGGGGGTAATGGACGTTTTGAAATATGGCAGTTTAAATTGGATGCTTTTTTTAATGAAGGTAGTATTTTGAATTATCTTTTTGGTTATGGATATAAGGGGGCTCTATATTTAGGAAATCAGGGACTTTATGCAATACATAATGATTTTGTAGCTTTGTTATGTGATTATGGTTTGGTCGGTCTGTCCTTGTTCTTATACATGCTTTATTATCCCATAAAAATAGCAACGTCAGACAATAAGAATATAGTTGTAGCTCTTTTATTATATTTAGTATTGTCTTGTTGCAGCTTGGAGCCTTTCTCTGCTGGTCGATTGCCTTTCTATGGCTTCTATCTTTTTATTCTCTGCATAGCAAAATCTAAATCATTTAAATATAAAATTACTATCTAATTATGAATATAGTATTAGCAACAGACAATAATTATGTACAACATTGCGCTATTACGATTTCTTCAATTTTGAGAAATAATAGCGATGTGACTATTTATGTACTAACGGAGGATTTATTTGAAAATAACAAAAAAATCTTGTGCGACGAAGTTGATGCTTATAATGGTAAGATTGAATTTGTAATGGTGAATAAGGATATTATTGATTCTTTGCCAATGCCATCTCATGTATATCTTGCGCATATAAGTCGTGCCACTTATTATCGATTGTTATTACCAAGTATAATTCCCATAGATGTAGATAAGGTCATATATTTGGATTGCGATTTAATTGTTAATCATTCATTGGATGAATTGTGGAATATAGATTTAGATAGGTATGCGATAGCAGCATGCAAACAAATAGGTGGGGGGCGAGATGGAAATAGGCTTGGCATTCCGATGGAATATGGTTATTTTAATGCAGGTGTCTTATTAATCAATGTACAATATTGGCGTGAACATGAAATATCTAAAGCTTTGATTGGTTTCCTTTTTGCGCATTCGGATATTGTTGTCTTTCATGATCAAGATGCTCTTAATGTTGTCTTATATGACCAATGTTACTATTTGCATCAGCGTTGGAATATGAACTATGCCACTTATTCTAATCAATTTCTTTCGATACAAAAAGATGATCTAGGCTATGACTATGCAAAAGAAATTAATGAAGCTATTGGGTTCCAAAAAAAACCTTCTATACTTCATTATTCTGCAAGAATAAAACCTTGGAATTGGAAATGTACTCATCCTTTAGTAAATCTATATTATGATTATGCTAAATATACAGTACATTATAAGCATTTGCATAAGCCTCATTTTTTTATTAGGTTTGCGGCCTATGTAAGAGAGAACTTATTAAATTTTTTAGTAAAGATAAAACATATAAAATAAAGACCATATATGAATAATGTTGCTTTGTTGATGGGATTGTATCCCCAAGCTATCTATGATAAAATAGTTGATGATTCTATAACTATGCCTCAGTATGCTGCAGATGCGTTACAGAAATCATTTGTAGTTGGTATTTCTGGTAAGGTGCAAACAACCATAATAAATTTGCCTTATGTAGGTAGTTTTCCTAATAGGTATAGATCGTTGTTTGTTCCAGGTGGAAATTTTAAAGAATTAGGTGCGAGTATTCGTAGTTTAAGATATTGCAATCTTACATATGTAAAAAATTTTTTCCGTATTAGAAAGGCTTTTTATGCATTAAAGGAATGGACTAAGGAGAATCCAAAGAATCGTACAATTGTTATCTATGCAATTCATCTTCCATTTTTGATAGCTGTAACTAAACTTAAAAAGTTAGTACCTGAGTTAAAATTAATACAAATTGTGCCAGATTTGCCAGAATTCATGAATTCAAAACCTTCTCGATTACAAAGTATGTCTTATAGAAAATCAAGTGACTACTATTCTGTTATGGATGGTTGGATTCTATTGTCAAAGTATATGGCTGATAAATTAAATATTACGGAGAAACCATGGAGGGTGATTGAAGGTATCTATAATCCAATGGATACTCCTATAAATTATATAGAAAAAGAGAAGAAATCAGTTTTTAGAATTTTCTATGGTGGAACTCTTGCTAGACGCTATGGTATTATGAATTTGGTAAATGCCGTAGTAAATAGTTCGAATAAGAATATAGAATTGGTACTTTGTGGCTATGGTGATACGTCTAATGAAATTACCATTTTGTCACAAAAAGATTCCCGTATTAAGTTGTTAGGATCTATTCCTCGTCAGGAAGTTCTCAAATATATTCGTACTGCAGATTTATTGGTTAATCCTCGTACAAATGAAGGGGAGTTTACAAAATATTCTTTTCCTTCGAAAACGATGGAATATCTTTCGTCTGGTATTCCAACATTGCTATATCGGCTTCCTGGTATTCCTGAAGAGTATTATAATTATTGTTTCTCTCTTGAGAAAACAGGAGTTGATATTCTTCAGTTTGAAATAGAAAGAATAGCTCAGTTGCCAAAAGAGTATATGCTTGAATTGGGAAAAAAGGCAAGATCTTTTATTTTAGATATGAAAAATCCCGAAGCTCAGTGTGAAAAACTACTTAGCTTAATATTACAGATGGAATCTGAAAATTGTTAAGGTCTTATAATAGATTAAACAACCAGATTGTATTTAGCAAGATATAAAGATGAATAATGTAAATGTTTTTTTAGGCTCATCATTTAAGTTGATGTATGCTCGCAAAAGAGTTGGTAATTTAATCCGCAAGTTAAACGACAGGAGGATGGAGAGAGGTGTGCGAGTATGTTTGAAGATTTGGGAAGATTTCCGTACGGAATATGAAGACAAGTCGAAGCAAGATGAGTATATTGACGAGTTGGTTATTCCAAGTCAGATATGTGTGTTCATGTATGATGATTGCATTAACCCATATACAGAAAAGGAACTGAATGCGAAAATTGCGCAAGATGTATCACAAGTACATGTGTTGCATATTCCATCAAAAGAAGATCAGTGGCATGAAGCGAAAGTGGTAGATAGTAAACTACAAGGTGTGCAACTAAGTGTGACAGAAATCAAAGAAATAAAGCGAATTGATGGTATTATTTCAACCTTAGTAGAAGACTATATTAAATCAAAAGGTTGGGAAAATGGGAAAATGTCACAGATCCAGCAAAAGACTTTCTATACCACAATTCCATCTGATTTACAAATGGAGGAGAATGAGTTTGAGGATGTAATACGTGTGGTTGATGATTTGTGTCAAGAAATGTTGCATACAAGGTGTATTTTGTTTCCCAAACAGAAGATAAACTTGCTAAATGCCACCGACCATTATATTCCACTTATGAAAAGGGATGCAAGTATAGATGATTTGAAGGAATTTCAGCAAGCCATGGATTTGCAACATACTTCAAATCAAAAGAAACCTGCTATCACTTTATTTACTAAAGGGGCAATCTTTAGCAACAATGCGCAAGTGGCAAATCTATTAAATGGAAAGGATCTATTTAGCGTAACGGTAAGAAACTATGATACTGTAAAATGGAGAATTTTGTTGTGAATGTTGCATCAACAGACTGGTTTTATGCCTTCATCTGCTATGGGAGAGTTTCTTTTCAAGGATAAATATTTATACCTTTACAATAAACCAATCATTCCTTTGACTATCGTAGATAAAAGTGGAGAGGCTGAAAAAATAGAAAAAGAACTGACCGCTAAGCGAGTTGAACTTAGCCAGTTGAGTGGATTGATGGATCGTAATAGTGTTCGCGAGTATAACCAAAAAGAGGCAGAAAAAGATTTCTTAGAGAAGAAATTATTGATGACTATGATTAAAGTTATCAGTGATTGGATTTTTGAGGATGTGTGTTTCAATGATGGTGAGTCGGTTGATACAGATATTAATGGTTTTGAGCAAAAGGTTGCGTTGCAAGGGGTTATGCTTGAAGAATCTTTGCATAAGACAGATAAAATTCTAGAAAGTCTTACAAAATCCTTCAAAGAACTTGATAACGAAGAAAAGAATTTGGATAAGGATTTGGCGACTGAGAACAAATCGCAAGCCGTATCTATCGCAACAAAGATAAAAGACATACGTATTAAAAAGGAAACTATCTTGCGCACTATGGTTAGAAATCAACATGAGAATCCTTTATCTTTGCTCAATAATCAACTTTATACAGTAGCCTTATTTGATAAATTCTTAACAATAAACTCACAATTAAAAGAAGCGGATGACTTGTATTGTAGAATACTTAGTGATGCTGATGAGTTTAGCTACAAGAGTCCACAGATTGAAATTGTAAGATTAAACTATGGAAATGCATTAAGTAGAAAAAATAATTTATTAGAAGCGTATCAATTATATACAAAGGCGATAGAAAATTTAAGGAATTTCTCTGATGATAACAAGAATATTCGTGAGGTTAAGACGCATGTCTATATTACTACAATTCAATCGTTGGCAAGTATTGATTTGAAAAGAAAAGAAATACATGTTCTTCTTGGTGAATTGAGAGATTTGATAGCAGATTGGAAAAAGGCAGATTATGATTGTAGAGTTTTGGAAGGTGCGTTTCAGGCAACATGTTTAAGGACTGTAATAGCAGACTTCGCATCATCTTGTCACATTGCGGAAGGCGCATATGTTTTTTTCATTAATTTGGATAGCCATAATGATATACCTATAGAAGATGAACTATATTATGATGCCTTCTGCTATTTGCCCATTATAATAGCTGGATATTATATTGACAGAATTGATGAGTGAATAGATAATGAGAAATCATACAAATATTTTTCAAGATGTGTAGATTTATGTAATCGTGCTATTGTAAATGCTCGAAATCTTGCAGATTGGGACAATATTATGTCTATGGAAATGTTAGGACGTGTTTATCATCAGTTAGGTTTTTTGCATGCTAACTATCACGATATCCATTTCTGGATTGTTGCAAGAAAACATTATGATAAGGCATATGAGATTCGTAAATGGTTAAGTGCTGTGACTTTAAATGCATCGGATGACGCAAACTTGGCAGAGACATCGGTTAATTTCGGTGCATTATATTTGCAATTGGGACATGCAGTAAATAGTAAACAAATTGTTGTGAAATCGAATAATGGTGCTAATGTGGATTTATTCGCAGTAGCGATGGATTATGCACAAAAGGCAGTAGATATCTATGGCAAACTTATAAGAATTGGAGAAGAAGAATCGGAATTATGTTATTATAGGGCTATTCAGTTAAAAGGTAGCATCCATTATGAGTATGGAAAGGTAGGATATCCAGAAGCCAACTTTCAAGAAGGCATAAAATTATTAAAGGAGGCATATAAATGGCATAAAATGCATCCTCAAAACACCTATAGTGATACATTTGAAGGAGTGGTTGGTTTGATTTTAAGAAGAGAAGGTTTGATAAAGTGATAAAAATAGGAAACTAAAATAATAATGCGAAAATCAATAAATCAAATATTCTTTGAGTTGATACGTGCATCAATCGGTTTGTCTCAGCTAACTGCAAAACCTTCAGCGTCTGAGTGGAAGCAACTGTATGATATGGCTAAAAAGCAGTCGTTGGTTGGTATCTGCTTTAAAGGTCTACAACAATTATATAGGAATTATCCAGAACAGACAGCAAATATACCAGTGTCTTTAAAGATGCAGTGGCTTGGATTTGCGGCAAGAATACAACAGCGCAACGAATATATGAACAAGCGCTGTGTGGAGTTGCAAGCAAACCTTGCAGCTGCTGGCATTCGAAACTGTATCTTGAAAGGACAGGGGGTAGCAACTCTTTATGCAAGTTCGAATCTCAATCTTCTTCGTCAACCAGGCGACATAGATGTATATGTAGATGCAAGTCGTGAGAATGTGATACGTTATGCTCAGTCGTTGGGCGATAGTCATCCTGATTGGGACTACAAACATTTGCATTTAAAGGTTTACAATGATGTAGAGGTCGAAGTACATTATATACCCGAAGTTTTCTTGAATCTGCGGAAGAATAGAAAACTACAACGATGGTTTATGGAACATAAAGAGGATATGTTTGATTCGGTGAAGATTCAACGAAAAGAATCAACTGAAGATACGTCATTAGTGTCTCCTTCTATTGAGTTTAATGTATTCTATATATTGTTGCACATTTATCGCCATTTCTTGTATGAAGGAATAGGACTAAGACAGTTGCTTGATTACTATTTCGTTCTGAAAACTTATTCAAATGGCTCAAAAAACTCGGATACACAAATCAGAGAAACAATCAAGATTTTTGGAATGGAGCGGTTTACCCATGGAATAATGTGGGTGCTTCAGTATGTCTTTAATCTTGATGACAAATGTTTTATTTGCGAAGCAGATGAAGAGGAAGGCAAGTATATCCTAAATCAAATTATGCAAGGCGGTAATTTCGGACATTATGACGAAAGACTGAACTATAATGGTGGAGGAAAATTTGCGGCTATAAGTAAAATCTTAAAACATAATTATCATTTGCTTTCACACTATCCATCTGATGTTGTGTGGACTCCAATATGGGTGATATGGCATTGGATGTGGAAACGTATGAAACAATAAACGTAATAACATAATATGAACATTCTTTTTTTAACAATGTCATCTAGCTTTACTAACATTGAAGCGCGTGGCATTTATACAGATTTAATGCGAAAGTTCCGTGATGAGGGGCATGATGTGTATATCGTTCACCCCAACGAACGGAGAACGGGTAAACCTACTGAAGTAAAAACAGAGGGGCGAATCCATTGCCTCGGTGTGCGTACGTTGAATGTAACTAAGACTAATGTCGTAGAAAAGGGTGTTGGTCAGTTGCTATTAGAGAGTCAGTTTAGACGTGCCCTAAAGACGCATTTCGGAAATATTAAGTTTGATATTATTTTGTATAGCACTCCTCCGATCACGTTCAATAATGTAATCAAATATGCCAAGAAGGCTTCTGGTGGCAAGGCTATGACCTATCTCTTGCTTAAGGATATCTTTCCGCAGAATGCTGTGGATATGGGGATGCTTTCGAAGACTGGTGTAAAAGGTGTGCTTTATAATATGTTCCGTCGTAAGGAGAAGGAATTATATCGTATTTCTGATTATATAGGCTGCATGAGTCCTGCAAATGTGCGCTATGTATTGAAGCATAATCCCAATGTGAGTGCCGACAATGTGGAGATTGCCCCGAATAGTGTGGAGTTAAGTCTTGATGAACCCAAAAGGGCTGAGGAATGTTCAACTATACTCACGAAGTATGGACTGCCTTCGGATAAGCCGATATTCATATATGGTGGAAACCTTGGTATTCCACAAGGAATTCCGTTCTTGATTGATTGCCTTGAAGCGAATGCCGACCGTAAAGATTGTCACTTTGTGGTTGTAGGTTCGGGTACTTATTATCAGCGTTTGGCTGATTGGTATAATGAGCGCAAACCTAAAGCTGTTACTGTGATGAAGGGATTGCCCAAAGCTGATTATGACAAATTAGTGCGTGCTTGTCAAGTAGGACTTATATTCCTTGACTATCGTTTCACTATACCTAATTATCCGAGTCGTTTGCTTTCTTATCTTGAATATAAGATGCCAGTAATAGCATGTACCGACCCGAATTGTGATACTGGAGCAATAGCCGAGGAAAATGGCTTTGGTATGTATGCTCCGAGTAATGATGTTAAAGCCTTTACTACTGCAGTAGACCGTATGTTGACAGCAGATATTAAGGCTATGGGTAATAATGGATATGAATTTATGAAAGCAAATTACTTGGTGGAGCATACTTCTGAAGCTATAATGAAGCATGTTGTAGATAAATAAATTTCATAATAAAATTGGTGATAATAAATCATATTTAAAAGAATTCTTGCTTGTGTTTTTGTGATATATGGAGTATTTCGGTATTGACTATAAGGCAAGAAACTGAAGTATGCTATAGACAATAGTTGTAGATGGTGGCATAACCGCTGGAAGTATCAGTTGGTATATAACGAGAATTTGATAGAATCGTTTTGGTGGTTGGCAAGGAATAGAATGAAATAGGAACATGCAAATACTAACATCCTACTTTTTTCAAACGGTAACAGAGAGTCATTATTCTTTAGCTATTACGATATTGACCACTACGATAATTGGTGGCTGTCTTATTGTATTGGTTGAGAAACAAGCATATAAAAGGTGAGATAACGAGTCGCTATTATAATATTATGCGACCATTTAATCATAAACTTGCATTGTATGCGATATTCGCTCAACGATACTTGCTTGCTTTGGGAGTTGCTGATGATGTGGGTAAAAGTTATGAGAAGTCCTTGAATAAGGAAGCTGAAGATATCGTAAAACTTGCATGTAAAGTCGCAGAACAGGTAAGGATATATCTGATATTAAAGCAAAGAAACTGGATTCGATATGTAATGACATAAATAGAATATGGTATATCTTTGATAGAAACTCTGATATAGATAGGCATTTGATAATACATGATAAAATTCAGATGGAGAAAGTGAGAAAATCATTAGTAGAATATGATAGAACTCTGTCGAATGAAGAGATAGATTTGGATATATTGCCAAAAATGTATAGGGATTTCTATGTAGAAGAGTGTTAACCTATAGACAATGTTTCTTATAAATATGAATATTTCAACAAACAGAGTGAAATATGTAATAGCTATTTATATGGAAGTTTTCTCATTGAGATTGTTAGTTTGCCGTAATATATTTTGGAGAGCGCTTTCATTCTGATTTTTTGTTTTAAGTTGACTTGTTAGTTCTATTGCCTATATTGTCTTTGGTTTTTTATCATTTCAAACATCTTAAGTAAAACGAATGGTTGATAAATTACAATTTTAATATTACTATGCTATATAAAATGGCGCACATAGTCAAGGATAAGATGCCGTGGCTATGGGATTTAGTGAGTTTGCTGAATTCGCAATTCTTTCAAATGAGATATGGAAAGCGGTTGAGTTTTTTTGAACATGATTTCTTGGCTGATAGGGATTGTGCAGGTTATAACGTGATTTCAATCCGTGATGTTGATGCGGATGAAATGGTGGATTTCTTTACTCGACAACCTGGTGAAGCCTACAGATTTTTCAAACCTCATGGTTTTGATACATTGTCAATAAGAAAACTTCAAAAGGATCGGGCTTTTTGGGCGTATGTCTTGAAAGATGCGGTGAATGGAAAGATTGTAGGTTATTGTTTTAACCGCTCGTTTTTTCATGGAAAGGGTTTCCGAGGACGAATGGTAGATATTGATTACAGAGGTAAGGGATTAGGGACTATGATGAATCGACTTTTGAATGAAGTGGGTTTTGGTATTGGTTTGCGTTTGTTTGAAACTGTTTCGAAAGAAAATATAGCCTCGTATAGGAGTGCGATTAGCGCCAGTGCTTTTAAGGTGGTAGAGGAGCTTCCACATAATGAGTTGTATTTGGAAATTATTAATGAAATGAAATCGAAGAAAGAAATGAATAAAAATGTAATCGGGGGGGCTAAAACGTCTGTAGTGAGATTGCAGTCTCTCTTTAGTGCTTCTATTAAGCAAGAAAGGAGGGTTGCATGATGGAGAAATGCGACGTTATTTTGACATATTGTTGGAATCGAGTTGGGTATACAATATTGAAGTCACTTCATAGTAAGGGGCTGAAAGTGTGGGCAGCAGATACTAGCAAGAAGAACATCTGCTCGATGTCGAAATTTTGTACGGGTAATTTTACTTATCCAGATCCTTTTACAGAGGAAGAAGCCTTCATCAAAGTGCTGAAAGAGAAGGTTGCAGAATTGCGTCCAAAGGTGCTGATGCCAACCCATGATGAAAGCGTGGTTATTATGCGTCACCGCGATGAATTCCCAAAGGATTTAATTATCCCCTATGAAAATGCCGATAAGTTGTTGATGCTCGCCAATAAAGCGGAGAGTACGGAAGTGGCTCGAGAGGCAGGGGTTTCGGTTCCTGAGGTTTATCATTCGGCTGATGAGGTAAAACAGTTCCCAGTTGTGTTCAAAACTGTGATTGGCAATTCTGCTAAGGGAGTATATTTCCCAAGGAGCAAGGAGGATTTGCTTAAGTTGATGGACGCGCATAAAGAGGAAAAGACACTTTTGCAAGAATGGATTGGCGGAACGGACTATAGTGTGGATTGTGTACGATGGAATGGCTTCTGCAAGATGTCGGTATATCATGCCCTTGTGACAAAAACTGATGGTGGTGGTACAACTACACAACGAGAGATAGTAGACATGCCACAGCTTGAAGCCGAAGCGAAAAAGCTTATGGATGTGGTTGATTTCAAAGGTGTTTGTGGTATGGATTTCCGTTATGATCCTAAAACAAATAAAATAGCGTATATTGAGACTAATGCCCGATTTACTGGTGGATTGGCAACACCAGTTGCTGCTGGCTTTGACATTCCTTGGGTTATGTATAAATTGGCAACAGGAGGCAAGTATGAAGAGCCTATTAATGTGCGCATTGGCACACGTACAAAATGGATTCTTGGTGATGTTATCACATTGGTTGGCAGAATATTGAAATTGAAATGGAATCCAAAGGAAATGAAACGTGTATTTTCATTCAGTGGTTTTGATGCATTTGATGATTTCAGTAAGGATGATAAGAAGGCTATCCTTGGAGAATTCGGATATTATTTTGAAAAATTGATTAAGAATGGTAAATTAAACCCATAATTATGATATATTTATATAGATTTATGTGTCGCATCCAAAAATGGTTGCTGACTCGTCGAGGATGGATTTTGGGCCGTAATGTACAAATTTCTTTTCATGGAGTAAAAAAAATCGGGGGGGTAAAATATTCTGTGAGGATAATGTATGCATAAATGCAGAGACATTGTTAATAGCCTCTGCAAACATTTATATAGGAAAGAACAGTACTTTGGCTTATCGGACATTGTTAACGACAAATGCGAACCCCAATGCTCCATATAACTTGTTAAGCAAGGTGTATCCTCCTATACATAAAGACATTTGGATAGGTTCAAACGTGTGGATAGGTGCGGGAGTTATTGTGTTGCCTGGGTGTAGAATAGGTAATAATTGTGTCGTAGCAGCAGGGTCAGTTGTTTGTCGTGATATACCAGATAATGTTATGGTAGCTGGAGTTCCTGCAAAGATAAAGAAAAAATTGAATTGTAATTTATGATATTTAAAAGACTCTTTGATATTGTTGCATCCTTATGTGGGTTGCTGTTGATTTGGTGGATTTTCCCCATTGTAGCGTTTTTAATTCATAAGAAGATGCCTGGTGGTCCTGCTTTCTTTTGTCAGAAGAGAGTGGGGAAGGATGGCAAGTTGTTTACTTGTCATAAGTTCCGTTCGATGACGGTGAAGCATAGTGGGTCGTCTGTTTCTGTGGCTGGGGATAGTCGTATCACTCCTTTTGGTGCTAAGTTGCGTCATTATAAGATTGATGAGTTGCCGGAGTTGTGGGATGTATTGATTGGTAATATGAGCTTTGTGGGGCCGCGTCCTGATGTGCCGGGCTATGCAGATAAATTGCAAGGAGATGACAGAGATGTATTGAAACTTCGTCCTGGCATTACAGGACCTGCTACATTGAAGTATAGATTGGAGGATGAAATGATTTCGGAATATGTGGCTAAGAAACAAGCTGAGGGTGATAAGCGTCCGATGCAAGAGATTGCCACTGAATATAACGATAAGGTGATTTATCCTGACAAAGTTCGTTTGAACTGCTATTACTACCGCCACTATTCTTTCTGGAAAGATATCGAAATGATCTTTGCAACGGTATTGGGATTTAAAGTAAAGTTTGCAGGGGAGGAAGTGTAATCCTATATAATTTAATAGGACAGACAAATGAGACTCATTTATTGCTACATAGAACGATTCAGAAACATCCAAAATCAAGGAGTTCTGTTTTCAAACGATTTTAAGTGTCAATATAAAAATACAAGACTCCTAATCGAGAAAGCGGATGCCAACTTGACAGCAGATTATGTTTATGGAAACGAATTTATGCGTAATATAAGATTACTCGTTGGCAAAACAGGTTCTGGTAAGACCAACTTGCTACAAATGATCGGTATGGACGAATGGCAGCGTATGGATTCTGCGAAAATAGATTCCTACTTTATGCTGTACAAGATGGATGCACAGAATGAGTTTTTTATTGAGATCGTAGGAAATGTAATGCTTGAATTTGCCGAAAAGCAAAACAAAGAGAGAGGGTACAGAAACAATATAGCTTCATATAAGATTGCTTACGACTTTGAGCATAACCGTATTGTGAGCGTGATTCCTGCGATATCTAAAGATACTGAAAACACAGTTGTCGTTAATGCCTTTGATAGAAACGCTTTTGCTTGTTGCCCATACGATGATGAAAGACAGGGAGGCTTTGGAAATCATGATGGTTTCATAGGACGAATGATTACACAGTTTGGTAATTCAAGCGTTTCGATGGAGTGCGACTATCTGAAGCACTACTTGGAGATGATGCCAAAGGATAGTATAAAGAGAAAGACATCGCTCGTAATACGGTGGGATAACTGGCAGTACAAGCATCGCTTTGACTTGGATGAACGTTTGATAGAACAAGACTATTGGACATATAAGGACAAAGCCGAAAGGCAGAGACTTCAAAATGCTAAAAAAGGGAAGCATAGTTTTTCAATTAGGTACGGCAAAGGGCCTACACCCAAACGCAGATTTCTCCATGATTTAATGACAGACTTTGCAATCTATCTGAGAAAATGGGCAGAATGTCTTGATGAAGATTTTCCTGAAGACACACTCTCTTGTTCGAGAGAAATCTATGACTTGGGAATAGAAGACCCCACAGTCTTGCCTGATGGAAAAAAGATCTCAATTCTAAAGAGAATAGATTGGCTGTGCCAATACATTGACTATCATACAGATGAAATGTTTGGTAACAGAGGCCTGATTTGGCAGATTGGAGATAACATTAAGGATATCTTTAATCTGTTGAACAAGATGGACGATAAGTATTTTACGGAAGAAGAATTCTCTATTCCCGTAATGGATATTGATTTGTCTGAAAAATCGGTAATGCATGAACTATTCGAGCGCATGGAGCAGTATAGACCCGACCAAGTGGGCGTATTCACCAATTGCCTATTGCCATATAAATGGACACACATCAGTTCGGGAGAATATCAGTATGCTAAAGTTTGGGGCATATTGGAAGAATATGGCGTAAAGATAAAAATATTGAAGCAAGGCGAAAAGTTCTCAGAAGCAAGACAGCCCAATATGATTCTTCTTCTTGATGAGCCAGAGAACTATATGCATCCAGAAATGTGTAGGACATTTATACATAATATGAACGAATTGTTGCAGCAAAGAAATCCTCAATCAGAACTTCAAGTAATCCTCAGTACACATTCTCCATTTATGCTCTCGGATGTTTTGTCGAATCAAATTATAAAAATGGACTATGACGAAAGGGGCTTGTGTGTCATATCTAACGCAGAAAAGCCAAGTTTTGCAGCCAATATTCACAGTATCATGGCAGACAGTTTCTTCTTGAAATACACTATAGGGGAACAGGCTCGTCTATTCCTTTCTGAAAAAATTGACTTGTTCAGGAGTATGTTAAGAAGGCGTGATGACCTGTCAGAAAAAGACAGAATTGAAATAAAGAAAATGTCGGAATTGCTACCTAATATTGGGGATGAACTTATCCGTCATAGTTTTGCGTCAATTATAGAGAATTTGCAATAGTATGATTAGATTATCTTTTGCTAACATCAACCAATTGACTCAAATGCATTATGAGGCAGTTCGGAGTTATGTTGAGAATATAATGAGTGTAGAAAATCGCAAATCATTGTATTCCTGTATTATAGCTTTGCATGGATTTGAAATGTATGACATAGATTATGATGAGCATAGAGACACTTTTGATTGGTTGAAACAGTTCTTGTTGGCAGATTGCGATATATTGGAATATTGGGTGAACAACAGCCCTGAAAAATTGAAGTTTCTACAGATGAAGAAAATCTATCTTACCAGGTTTTCAAAAAGTCCTACAGATTTCGTTGACAAGGAAAAAACATATAATGCATACACCTTATTTAAAGGAATGAACATCAAAGTGTGTCCATATTGTGAACATGAGTTCTTGGATATCGTTACTGTCAAATTTGGAACACAGATAAAGAGAACGATAGAATTTGACCATTTCTATCCCAAGGGTGATGATGAATATCCAGGACTTGCCATGTGCTATTACAATTTGATTCCAAGTTGCAAGCCGTGCAACCAGTTGAAGATGACTAATCCTGTGGCAGCCAATCCATATCATCCGAGCATTGAGAAGATGACTTATCTTTTCCCAGACTTACCTTTGGGGATAAACATGAATGGAGTAACAGAAAGCGATTGCAAGATCAGAATAAATCCTGTTGGTGCTATGGTTGTCAATGAAAGTACTCTTGCATTGGAACAACGATATGACAACTTGACATCAGAAGCATACCGCTTATTACGTGCAAAACAAGATTTTGATGATGCTAAATTGGCCGAGGTGGGAAGATGTGTAGGAAAACCAGTAGAAGATTTGAGAAGAGAAGTTTTCGGAAAACCAAGAATTGAAGCAAACGGAACAGAACTTCATACTAAGATGAAATATGATTTAATCGGATATTAAAATTAAATATTTAATAAATATGTCAGAAGAAAGAAAAACAATTTACTTGTGTCTCGCCCACATGAGTGAGGCTGGTTTGGAACAGAAATACGTGAAGGAGGCTTTCGATACCAACTGGGTGGTACCAATGGGACCGAATGTAAATGCCTTCGAAAAGGATTTGGAGGCGTTTGCCAACAGTAAGAGTGATGGTACAGAGCCGCTTGACCGTAAGGTCGTTTGTCTGTCGGCTGGTACAGCGGCTGTTCACTTGGCTTTGATTGGCTGTGGCGTTAAGGCTGGTGATGAAGTATTGGTGCAGAGTTTCACATTCTGTGCTTCGAGTCATCCGATTACATATCTTGGTGCCAAGCCAGTGTTCGTAGGTTCTGAGGGTGAAACATGGAACATGGATCCTGTTTTGTTGGAGAAGGCTATCCTCGACCGTGAAGAGAAGACGGGCAAGTTGCCTAAGGCTATTGTACCCGTGGCTCTGTATGGTATGCCTTACCGCATTGATGAGATTATGGCTATTGCCGACAAGTATGGCATTCCAGTGGTAGAGGATGCAGCCGAGGGTATGGGCTCACGCTTTGATGGACAAGTATTGGGTACATTCGGCAAATATGGTGTGCTGTCGTTCAACGGCAACAAGATGATTACTACTTCGGGAGGCGGTGCACTAATTTGTCGCAGTGCAGAAGACGCAAACAATGTGATGTGGTATGCTACACAGGCTCGCGATGCTTATCCTTACTACCAGCATACGGCTATCGGCTACAACTATCGTATGTCGAACGTCTGTGCTGGTATCGGTCGCGGTCAGATGACTGTCCTCAATGACCATATTGCCCATCATAAACATGTGCAATCACTCTATGAGGAACTTTTAAAGGACGTACCAGGTGTACATATCCACAAACAACCTGCCGACAAACGCTATGATGCCAACTTCTGGCTTTGCGCTGCCACTTTGGATGCAGATGTGAAGATACAAGGTCAGGAGAATGCCTACAAGGAAGTTATTAAGACTGCCGTAGGTGGTGCAGCAGGTGTTATCCATGCCGTAGACTCTGCTACTACCGACTGTCAGCCTAACGAAAACGTGGAGGCATTGCGTGTATTCATGCTTGGTAAGAAGATTGAGTGCCGTCCGGTATGGAAGCCGATGCACAAACAACCCGTGTATGAGGGTGCTCCTGTATATACTAATGGTATTGAAGAAGCTCTCTTCAAAGTAGGTTTCTGTCTGCCAGCAGGTCCGTATGTCACGGATGATGATGTGAAGTATATCGTAGAGAGCATCAAAGAAGCAATCGTAAGATAAGTAATAGATTGGTGAGCGATTAATGGACGCGATGTGCAGGCTGCACAGATGTCCGTTAATCGCTCATTCGTATAAAAACTATACGTATAATGAAAAACTTTATAGAAGCAATTTGGAAGTTGATTTCATCGAATGCCATCACGACTCGGCAAACCTCAAACAAGTTTGGTTTGCTCTCACTGCTTTGGCAATTCTGTTCTTTCCTTTTTGTACCTCGTAAAGCGAATAGATTACCTAATGACTAACGATAATGGAAATAAACAAAGAATTTTTAGGCAAGCTCTTTGAACAGGCTGTAGAAAATCCGCGCTTGCGTCAGAGCTACGACTTACGTACAACATCGGATGACAACTCGCAACGTATTCTGAATGCATTGCTGCCAGGAACCGTTGTTCCCATTCATAGACATCCAAATAGCAATGAGAATGTATTGCTGTTGTGTGGTAAACTTGTAGAAGTTATTTATGATGAAAGTGGCAACGAGAAAGAGCGCATCCATCTTGACCCTACCATTGGGAATTATGGATGTGTGATACCTCCTGGTACATGGCATACTGTGGAAGTATTGGAACCATCTGTCATTTATGAGGCAAAGGACGGAAAGTATGGCGAGGATGGAAGTGAAACATTTGATGCTTTCAAGGCAAAGGTAGCGGAAGACAAAACAGCTCCTACATTCTCCAACAGTTTTGGCGACCTTAGAAAGAATATCGAGTATTTGATTGGCATGGAACGTCAATCAGGTAGGATGGATGAAATTACTCCGCTTTATGTGTCGCGTATGCTGAATGTGCCTTTGGAAGAGGTGGAGGAAGTGATGAAAGAGTTATGATGGAATTAGCAAATTCAGATTTTTGTAGCGAAACATACTAAAAATATGGTGATTGTCTTTATGGCTAACTGTAATCCCAACAATCTACCTACTTACGAAATTCATAATGGGAATCAAATATAGAGGTGTGAAAGGAAATGATACTATAAATGTCGTACTTTTTTTGGATAAACATAGATGTGCAAATTATTTGGAGTTGGTAAATTCTGAGGTTGAGTAGTAAAAATCATAATGAATACTGTGGATAAGGAAAAATAATTGAATGACTATATTCGTGAGTGGATTGATGCACGATATTGTGATTGGTGTGCATTTTATCATGATGTACAAATAAACAAAAGAAGCGGCATATATCTACTAAATGAAGGTGGTGGATTATTTGACTATTTGTCCAATATTGTTGCTAACATAGGGCTATTTAGAAAATATATAACTATTTGAATTTCAATGTAAATATTATTTTGTAACATCGAATCAAATGGCTTTCTGAGAAGATGGCATTAACTGAATAGCCCTAAATAAGCTGCTAAGTGCAGACACCATGCAGACGAAAGAGTTCCAAGAAGAGAACTGCCATTTTAGATTATTTCGATTATCTGATTACATTATGCGAAAAGCAAAATTTGGTTATATAAAGGATGGAAATTATATCCGTATAGGTGACAATATGCATGGGAGATATAAGACCTACGATGATATGCGTTTTAACTGGCAGTTAGTCAGTCAGACAGAAGATGACATAACAAAGTACTATCTGCTGAACAATAACACAGAGGCCATTGTGTACGTAGGACGAAAAGACCCGTGGTCGCCACTGGCTGTCGGCACCAAGGAGCAATATCTCTATATGGATAATGCGCAAGGTTCGATGCAGGAAGTGACAACCTATGGAAGAGAATATATTACGGGTAAGAAGCGCAAGCTGGAGAGCTTCAGTATCTATAAAACCATCAATGGAGAAGAATGTCTTGTGACATACGCCTATTACGCTATCAACAGGAACAGAGGAAAGGAATACAATAGTAAGGACGCATATGTCTGTGAGCATTATCTGACGGGCGAATATGCCATCAGCAATAATGACCACCATATCATTTTGGAAGGATTGAAGCGCGTAAAACTCTCAGATGACAATATCGCAGAGGTCGTGTTTGCAGGAGAAGACAAAACCACATGGGTAAATCTGTACACCATGCAGGAGTTTGATGAGCGTCCGGTGGTAGAGAAAATGGGATTCATGGACATGCTGAGAGTTGGCTATAACTACTATTTCTATAAAAACAGAGATATGGCAGGCATCCCGATGCACCATCGAGATTGTGTGGCAAACGACAAGGTGTTCCAATTCTTAGACCAGTATTTGATACTGCGCTCCCAACCCGATAAAGTGTACTATATATCTGGAGAACGCCGTGGAAAAGAACAGTGGTATCTGATATTGGTTGACATCACCAATGCCAACTCAAAAAATCGTAAAGAAATACCCTCGATGTGGCTGCCGAGACGAAGCTGATAGGTTGCCGATAAAGAAACTCATAGCCGGCAATGCCGTTCGATGTACTTCAAAGGCGGATGTTCAAGATGGAAAGTCTTGAGCATCCGCCTTTGAGCGTTTTTATAAAAGAGTTTTCAGAGCCTCAATCATGCTGCCAAGTTCAGAATATCTTAATGTCTTTCGTTGGAGGACTTATATTTGTCAGCGCCTCTGGGAGCAGACGCAACCGTCTCTGCTCCCAGATTCGGTCGCGTCTGCTCCCAGATTCGGTCGCGTCTGCTCCCTGATGCGGATGCGTCTGCTCCCGCGTTCGCTGCCAAGCCTTAGGATAGGGTTGAGGGAGTGGGGAGAACGGGGGAGAGAATGTGGCTGGCGCTTCAAATGTTTGCTACGTGTTCGTGGCCCTCACTTTGCGAGCAAAGTGAGCTACCGTGCTGGCGCCGCAGGTTGGGGGCAAAATAGAAATATAAAAGGGGAGGGAGAAAGGCGGCTGTGCCGCTGGGGGCGTAGAAAGGCGGCTGTGCCGCTGGGGGCGTAGAAAGGCGGCGTGCCGCAGAGGGGGGGGAAGGTGGCTATGCCGCGAGGGGCGTTTCGGATTGTCTCACTTGACGATGTTTTGGCCTACGACATAGCCCATGCTCCAGGCCGCTTGCAGGTTGAAGCCGCCAGTGATGGCGTCAACATCAAGCACTTCTCCGGCGAAGAAGAGGTGTTTGCAGGCGCGGCTTTCCAAGGTGTCTTTGTTGATAGATGAGAGGGAGACGCCGCCGCAGGTGACAAATTCCTCACGGAATCGGCTTTTTCCGCTGATGGTGTAGAGGTCGTTGGTGAGCGTTTCCACCAGGCGGTTGAGGCCCTTTTTCCCCAGTTCGTCCCAGCGTTTCTGCTGCGAGAGGGCTGATTTGGCAAGGAGGTGTAGCCAAAGTCGCGACGGGAGGTTGAAGGGCCGCACGGAGGCGAGGTGTTTCTGGCCGTTGGCGGCAACGATGGCGGCCACTTCTTCTTGGGTGGCAACGCTGTGCGTGATGCCCGTCCAGTTGACAGATACCTGCGTGTGGTAGTTGTTCTCGTTGAGAAAACGTGCCGCGTGTGACGAAAGTTTGAGCACCGCTGGCCCGCTCATGCCCCAGTGGGTGACGAGCAGTGCTCCTTCCGCACGGAATTTCGTGCCTGGGATGGAGGCGATGACGGGGTCGACCACGGTGCCCATGAGGGTGAGGAAGTCGGTGTCGGCAACGTTGAACGTGAAGAGCGAGGGGACGGGGTGTTCCGTGTCGTGTCCCAGTCGGCTGTGCATCTCCAGTCCTTCGCCTTTGGGAGCGCCACCCGTGGTGATGGCCACGCGGTCGAAGTCGGCTTCCCTGCCGTTGGAGAAAGAGAGGTGGAGCGTCTCGTCGTCGTTCTGTTGGATGTCGGTCAGGCGGTGGTTGCATTGTTGCTCCACTCCGAGCCTTGTGGCCAAATTCGTCAGACACGAAATGATGCTCTGCGAATTTTGTGATGCGGGAAACACACACTCGTCTTCCTGCGTGACCAGCCTTACGCCTTCTCTTTCAAACCATTCATAGGCATCCGTATGGCTGAAATGTTTCAGCAGCCGTTTCATCAGTTTTTGGCCGCGCGGATAAGCCTGTTTGGTGTCGCTGATAAGCGCGAAGGAGTTGGTGAGGTTACAGCGTCCCCCGCCCGTAATTGCTACCTTAGCCAGCATTCTGGCGTTTTTCTCAAAGATGGTGATTTCAGCATTTGGGGCGCATCGTTTGGCTTCGATGGCGGCGAAATAGCCTGCTGCGCCACCGCCGATGATGGCGATGCGTAGGGGGTGTGTCATATTTTTTGTTAGATATGGGGTTATATTTGTGGAGCGGCGTTTGCCTTTTATATGATATGCAAAGGTAGTGCAAAGCAAAGAAAATACAAAACAAGCTTGCTTGTTTTTATTGTTGGGTATGCGGCGGTGTTTGCTACGTGTTCGTGGCCCTCACTTTGCGAGCAAAGTGAGCTACAGTGCTTCGCCGCAGGGTGGCGTTCCTTTCCGTTTTCGCTTATCTATATAAATGAATCAGCCCAGTCTTTGGCTGAAGACTGGGCTGAAATATTATCAGAGGTTTGTTTCGCGAATTATCAGTGGATGGCAATTTCAGCAAATCCCATTGGTTCGCCAGCGTTGATCATGCGCGTGGCCTTGAGGCGGATGTAGCGCGTGATGACGGGGGTGAAGAAGAGCGACTGTAGCGTCGGGTTGTTGCGGATGTTGGAAAACTCGCCTTGGCTGATCATCTTTCCTTCCTTGTCGGAGGGTGAGGCGATGGCCGTCAGCTCATAGTGGCTAATGAGGCCCTTTGGCTGTTCCGACTGGTCGGGGAGGTAATGGAACGATGAAATGGTGCGCTCCTGGCCGAGGTCGATGACGAGTTCGTTGCCGTCGATGAAGCAATTGGTGCGTTCGTTGCGGTCGGCCGCCGCCTTGGTCTTGCCGGCTTCCTGATTGATGAAGGAATAGGGCAGGGTGGTGGCAATCTGTGACGTTGACGGCAGCACCTGGTCGGCATTTTCTCCTGCATCATAAACGCCGAGATTGTTGATGCACAACGGGCCGCGAGAATCTGTGAAGCGCACGCGGATGCCCTTCGAGGTGACACTCTTGAAGCGCAGCAGGCGCTTATAGCCAATGGTGGTGGTCTCTTCGTTGAGCGATATGGGCAACCATTGTTTGCCGTCTTGGTATTCCACAACGAACGACTTGACGCGCTGTCCCAATGGAATATATTCTTGGAGCATCATGCGGTTCATGCGCTGCGGTTGGCGGAACTGATAGGTGACGGTGGCCGTGTTGGTGCCGTCGGTCGTGGCCCAATAGGTGTCGTAATCGTTGTCGGTCATGGCCGCTGTTGAAAAACGCTTTCCGCGTGTGTTCGTGGCCTTGGCCTTCATGCCCGCGATGAGGTTCGTTTTGAAATCATTGTCGATGATTTCGCGGAACTTCACGGCGTTGGTTGAGTCGATGGGGTGGATGAGGCCATCGCGGTTGACAGGGAAGTTGAGCAGCATCGTGCCGTTGTGTCCCACGCTGCGATAGTAGATGTCGGCCAGCTGTTGCGGACTTTTCACTTGGTTGTCTTGCTGCGCATGGTAGAACCATCCTGGACGGATGGACACGTCGCATTCTGAAGGCGTCCATTGGTCGCCATCGGCGTGGCCATATTGCAGTTCGTAGTGTTTCGGATAGCCCGGATAAACCGTGTTCTTTCGCAGGAACGCCCAGTTGGTGGCACCAGCGATGCCGCGTTCGTTGCCCACCCAGCGGCATCCAGGACCGCCGTCGGAAAACATGACGGCCTTGGGTTGCAGACTGTCGCAAAGCGCCTGTATGTTTTCAAATTTATAGTAGGTGCGTCGGTCGATGGTGCGTCGGTCGTTGGCACCGCCATACCAGCCGTCGCCACCGTTGGCACCGTCGAACCAAATTTCAAACACTTCGCCGTAGTTGCTCAGGAGGTCGCGTATTTGAGCGTAATAATAGTCGAGATAGGCCGGTGTTCCGTAGTCGGCGCGGTTGCGGTCCCAGGGCGAGATATAGACGGCGAACTTCATGCCCTGCTTTTTGCAGGCTTCTTGCAGTTCGCGCACCACGTCGCCTTTCCCGCCGCGGAAGGGCGAGTGGGCCACGTTGTAGTCCGTTCCCTTGAAGGGCCAGAGGCAGAAGCCGTCATGGTGTTTCGCCGTGAAGATAACGCCCTTCATGCCAGCGGCCTTCAGTGTTGAAACCCATTGGTTGCAGTCGAGGCGTGCGGGATTGAAAGTCGATGCCGGTGTGTCGCCGTAGCCCCATTCGCGGTCGTTGAACGTGTTGAGGCCGAAATGGATGAAGGCGTAGGTCTCCATCTTTTGCCAGTCGACTTGTCGCTGTTCAGGCAACGGGAGGATGGGCGCCGGCGCGTTGTTGGTTTTCTGGGCGCCCAATGGCAGCAGGCTCCCCGTTGTCAGGAGCATGGCGCAGGCCAGCGAGCGGACATTTCTTAAGGAATGCTTGTTGGTCATATCGTTGTCAGTTTTGTGGAAAATAATGGTTTGGTAATGGTGTCAGAATCATTTGGATTTATACGACACCTTCTCGCTGTGGTTGTCGTCGTAGATGACCTTCTTCAGTTCTTCGGCGCTGATGGAAACCGCGTCGCGCGTCAGTTCCGGCACGTTGTAGCTCTTCAGGAGCAGTGTGTTTTGTTCTGGGTCTTCCTGCGGCAGGAGAAAAGCCTTGTGGTCTTTCCCGTTGCGGTCGAAATAGGCGATGTAGGCGCGGGAATAATTGTTGTCGCCGCGTCGCGATGCCACAACGAGCCAGCGTCCGTTGCTGCTCCACGCATGATAGCTGTCGGAGCCGTCGCTGCTTGCCTGACTGAGTTTTCTCACTTCGCCCGTCTTGAGGTCCTTCACATAGAGGTCCGACGTGGTGTGCCAGATGTGGAACTGTCCGAAGTCGCCAAGAGAAAACAATACGTAACGTCCGTCGGGGCTGATGCGTGGCAGCGTGGCACTCTTGCCAATGGCCGCGCAGTCCATCTCGACAACGGGTTGGCCGAAGGAGCGCGTCTGTTCGTCAAAAGTGAGGCTCATCAAGTTGTAGCGCAGACTGTCGTAGAGGCTCGTGACGGCGTTCTGTCGCGTTGGGGTGTCCGTTCCCTTAAATTGTGGCACATAAGCCGAGGTGTAGTAGAGCTTCTTGCCGTTGGGCGCCCAGCAGGGGAACGTTTCGAGGTGGTCGTCGGTTTTCAGGATGTTGGTCAGCGTGCCTTTGTCGCCATCGAAAAACACGAGGTCTGAGCCGAAGTCCATCACCTCCACCTTCTGTCGGTCGTCGATGTGGAACGCCTGTCCCGTTTGGTTGGAAGAGAACACCACCCAGTTGCGCGTGGGATGCCAAGTGGGGTAGACCGTTGACGAGAGAATCGAGTCACACTTCATGTTCCATTTCTTCGCCTTGCCGTTTTCAACGATGATGGTGCCGCCGTGGGCGCTACGCACATGGAAGAGCATACGCTTCGTGGTGTATGCCTGGAAATTGTGGCAGTTCACGCAGTGGTTTTGCAGCGAGTCGTACGAGCGGTTGTTTTCGTAGATGGGCGTCTGCGTGAAGTTCGTCAGGTTACGCTGGTAAAGGCCCATCTGGCGATAGAGCTCGTAGCTCGGTTCAATCAGACGGTAAGAAAGATATTCATCAATGGGCTCAGCCACGTGGAGCTGGTAGGCGGGATGTTCCAGCCATTGTCCATCGCGGTGGGAATAGAGCGTCACGCTGAGCGTCTTTCCTGCGTTTTCGTTAAGCAGGGCGTGCCAGGCCTCCGTGTCAAACATCAGTTTGCCATCTTTGCCAGCTGCCGCCGTGATTTCTCCGCCCTTTTCCCCTTTGATGCAAGCCGCGAACTCATCGCCGTCGCTCTTTATCTGCACGTTGAGCGGTGCGATGTTTTGCGGGATATAGATGTCGCGGTATTCCGGGAAAATGTCGGCCGCTTCCTGTGTCGGCGTGGCGTTGTCAGGCACCCTTACCTCGCTTCCGCACGATGCCGTTAGCAAGGCGGCCAGCGCCGCAGCCGCTATGGTTTTGAGATTGATTGCCATGATTCTTTATGGATTTTTTTGAGTGTTAGTTGACGGCCGTCTGTGTGTTTTGTTTCACCTGGGCCTGGTCGTTGTTTTCGCAATAATAATAGTAGAGGTACGTTCCCACCCAGTCGGCCGCCAGCACGGTGCGCAACTTGTGGTTGTATTCATCGCGGATTTTCAGTTTCTCCGCCTCGCTCTTCCCTTCCGAAACGCGTTTGCGCTCGTCGAGAATTGGTTTGGCTTCCGTGATGAACGCCGTGAACGTCGGTGCCTGCATGCTGACGATGTTGCCAAATTCCACATCAATTGAGGGATCCTTCGTGCTCATAATCGTGATGGCCTGCTGCAGCGATTGCGGCAACTGTCCGCCGTGTTTCTGGGCATAGACGCGGATGAGTGGCATCGCCGCTTCGAGTTCCTTAGAATAAAGGCGGGCGGCGATGGCCGTTTCGAGCGAGGCATCGGTGCCGCGCAGGAGTCCCGCGTTGTAGCCGAGGAACGTCGGGGTGCGGTAGTTTTGTTCAAAATTGTGTTCCTGCGGTTGCAGCGCCAACACCTTGTGAAGTTCCTCGTCGGCGTCAACCCGTTCGCTGTTGCCAATCATCGGTTCGTATTTCTCGATGAACGCGCTTTGAAACGGCACCTTCTTAAGGATGGTCATATATTTTTCTGCCAGCACCGTTTCGTTGTTGAGGATGGCGCAGATGGCCATGCGCTTCAGATTGTAGAGCGTCGGGCCGTAGAGCACCGTATAATCCATCGCACAACGGTAGGCCGTGTTGATCAGTCCTGCATAGAAACTGCAGTCGCCCGTGAAGATGGTGTATTCCTCGTTGCCGTCGTGGCGCTCGAGGCGCATTTCGGGGAAGTCGTAAGGAATGTCAAACTGGCGCTCCAGAAGTTGGGCCGTCTGTACGAGTCCGATGGCATAGTAAGCGGCAACAGAGCGCGTTGGTCGCTCGAGGTCGTGAGCGTCGTCAACCATGCCTTCAAAATCGCTGTCCATCATGCGCATCTGCATGCGTGCCGTCAGAATCTCCGCCTTGTTCCATTGCAGCGCCGTGGCCGAAAGGGCGGCAGTGAGCACCACGGGAACCGTCCAGCCCCAAGCGCGTTTCGCCTTGGCAGCGTCGGCCGTAGCTTCGCATTTCTTTCGTCCCCATGAGAAGCGGCCCGCCAAGGCCAGCAGGGCAGCGGCCAGGAGCACGGCAACCGGAATGATGAACAGCAGCGAAGGCTCGCTCTTGTAATAGAGGTTCAGTCCGCGACAGATCATCCACAACACGACGCCTGCCGGCACCAAAGCCGACACGCCACGCCAACGGCGCGGGATGCAGAGCGCCTTGTCGGCCAGAACGGCAGTGAGCGTCAGGATGAGGCTCAGCAGCGCGGCCCCCACGTAGAGGTTGCTCATGCTGCAGAGCAACCAGCGGCCCCAACAATAGACGCTGCCCCAGGACTGCGATGTCAGGAAAGCCATCTGCGTGCTGTCGTTGGTGATGAAATTAGCTTCGGCGGTGCGGCGAAGCATGTCGCCGTAGACGCATGTTGAAAAAACATAGAAGCCAGCAAACGTGAGCAAATAGGCCCACGGCAGGCGCTGGAGCAGGGAGCTTTTTCCCAGCTCTTTGCCCGATGCAGCAACAGCCGGCTCACTGGCCGGCTGTGCTTGGATTTTGTGTTTTTTGGTCATAAGTAAGTATTCAAATATTTATATAATATCAAAGCAGGGGAACCCCAGTTTTGATATTGCCTTTCAACATTATTAAGGAGATATTATACTTTATCTGACAACCACCTTCTGCTTGCCAACGATATATACGCCAGCATTCAGACCTTCCACTTTCGTGATGGGCTGGTCGAGAGAAACCGTGCGCACGAGCTGTCCGCCGAGCGAATAAATCTTCACGTTGCACGTCTTGTTCGTTTCGATGACGATGCAGCGGCTGCCGCCTGTGGCCGTGAAGAAAGCCTCGTTGGCGGTCGGCGTCTGTATGCCGTCGACAACAGGCACGTAGTTGTACTGCTTGTCGAGATATTTCAGACGGTCGGCAATCCATTGCTTGATATAGTCAACGTCGCCGAGGATGTCCGTGTGGTATCCATTCCAGCGGTTTTGCTCGCGCACATTGGCACCACTCTCTCGGAAGAGGTCGCCATAGTTGAGGAAGCGGTTGGTCAAGCTCTCTTCGCTGAACTGCTTCGTGCGAAGTTCGGCATAGCGTGCCTTCAAGTCGTTAAACCAATTCCACTTCGAACTGTGGAACAGTCGGTAGAAGAGCGTGTGTGTGCCGTGTTCATATTGCGTGATAAACTGCGTGAAATTCTGCGCCGCCTTCGTGTATGACTTCGATCCGTCCCATCGGATGCCCCATGTGCCGTCGAGGTCCCACGGCGTGATGCCAATCATCTTAGCGCATTTCTGCGCCTTCTGGTCGTAGTTGAAGAAAAACATGTTCTTGCCGTGGTTGTCTGTGGCCAACATGAGTTCGATGAAGAGGAAATAGTCGCGCACGACAGGATAGTCGAAATAATTCTTCACTTCCTCGTCAAACACATAATCGTCGGTCGTTGCCACGAAGTTCACAGCGTTCCAGAGCGGTCCCCAGTCAATCTTCTGTTTCTCCCAGTCGGGATATTTGATTTCGTAGCTGGCCCACGTCTCCTGCTTCAGATTGTTGTTGTATCCGCGTGGCGAGCGTCCGGGATAAGAAGTCGAGCCCAGGTCGTGGCCCATAAACACCTCGTAGCTCCATTGCGACGATTTGTAGAGCGAACCGTGAATCGTGTCGCCGACGGCCTCCGTTGTCTCCGTTGCCGGCTTTGCGTCCACCGATTTCTTCAGTCTCAGCTGCTTGCGGTCCATCTTCTCCGTCATGCAGTAGAGTCCGTGGTAGCGTCCGTTGAGAAACACCTCCACAAATCTTCCGCGCGTTCCCGTTTTCGCTTTCTTCTCCCATCCGTTGCGGCGGTGGTATGGCAGCGTGGCGAAATCGTTCCAGAGATCGGTCGAGACGCGGTTGCGCATGCAGGCCCCGTCGATATACATGGCGTCGAGAATCCAGTTGTTGTCATTCCTCAGTCCGAAATATTCGCGGTCGACAGAGTTGCCCTCGCTGTCGATGAGTTTAACGGCATAGCTCTTCTTCGGGTATCCCTGTGCCGAGGCGCCGCGGTAGCGGAATTTCGCCACGAACGTCGAGTCATATCCCGCGATGTCTGGGTCCGTCACGCGGAGCGTGCCCTTGTTGTAGTACTTGCCGTTGCAGGTTGACACCCTGATTTCAACGATGGGCAGAAATGTCATGTTGAGCGGCGTTGTGGCCACTTCTTTGTCGTCCTTCAAGATGGTCATCATGTAGGCTTTTTCGCCGCTCGCGTTCTGAATCTCGATGATGCCTTCCGCGTTGGGCGTCTCGCCATCGATGGCCAGTTCATATTTTCCGTCGTTCTTCGCCCACTTCACTTCAACCTTCGCCGTGAGCGTTCCCGTTTCGCGCGTCTGCTGAGAGAGCGAGAGGTAATACTGCTTCGCTGTGGAATCATACGTCAAGTCCTTGCCATTCACGCGCAGCGAGTCGACATACGCTGGGAACCCCTCCGTTGGGCGTTCGCCGTTGAAACTGATGCCCTGCTCGATGAGGTGGTTATAGTGGCGCTTGTCTGAAGAATAAAACACGAAAGTCGAGCCGTTGTCAACGTTGTATAATCCCACGGCGCGATACCCCGTGAGCTTATAGTCGTTCCAGTAGAGATACTGGCTCTGGTAATAGTTCGTCTCCGGCAAATTGTCCTTCTTCGCGATGGTATATCCCGAGTTCTCGTCCGTTTCCGAGAATCCGAAGCTCCACACGTTTTCGCCCGTCGTTCCGCTTGCGAGCGTCAGCCCCGTGTTGCCGTTGTTGTAATAAGTGTAGTAGGTCGACACGTATTTCTTGTCCTGCGTATAGACGTTCACGCCCGAGCCGCAAGCCGTGAAATAAAACTTCGTGCTGTTTTCTTCGCTCTGCGTCAGTTCGTTGTCAGGCGCATAGACAAATTGTCCCGAGCGCACATTGCGGATGCGGTAGAGAATCGGGTCGTTCACGTTCGTCGTGACCACCACCGGCATCGCCAGTCCCGTCCGTTCCCAATATTCTCCTTGTTTGTTCACGCCGCTCAGTCCGCTCAGCGCGTCTTCGTCTCCCGTCGTTCCCCCCGTGTTGACCACCTGGTTGCCCTGTTCGTCATAGAGTTGGAAGAATCCATTGTCGGTGCTTGCCGAAGAATACGTGCCGAGCAAGTAAGAACCATCCGTGCGGAGGTTGAAATATTGCCCCGGTGCCCCAGCATTTTCAATGATGAGCATGCCCGTTGTCGTCTCCGTCAGCGTCCAAACGGCGTAGTTGTCGTCGGCCGTATTAGAGAGCTGTATGCCCTTGGCCGTGTATTGTCCTGTGTCGTTCGTCAGCTTCCCGCTTTTGTACACCATATACTGTCCCGTCGCGGCATTCTTCATCGTGAAACCCGCGCCCTTGACAGAGAGCACCCACCAGGCATCTTCGGGCACCGCCTCCAGATTCGTGGCATAATAGAGAAACGCTGCGGCGTCGTGCTTCTCTCCGAGCACAACACATCCGTTGTCATATCTCTGGCAGGTGATGCGGTATTTCGCGCCGTCTTTGATGGTCGTGACGGCCTGCGAAACCATCGCCAGGCATAAAAGAGAGAATAAGAGTAAAAATCTTTTCATTTATTTGAGTGTGAAGGTTGTAGATTCTTATGCTGCCCCTGAAGGTCGGGTGTTCAAAATTTAGAAAAATTAAGTAGATGGAGATTGTGCGGAAAAAGCCTTGTCTGCGGCCCTGGGCGGGCTGAAAGCCCAACAAGTCCAGAGCCCAGGGCGTTGCCCTGGGCTGATGACTGACTGCCCTTTCAGGGCGCTCCTTTTGCGCTTTGTTCGTTTTATCATGTGCGTATGCTTTGCCACTTTTTTTATTTGGCTCAAAATCGCACAGAGATTTTTCTGTATTTTTGACATCCAACCTTGGCGGTTTCAGTTTCAGGGCGTTAAGTTACGAAAATAAGGCAGAGCGACAAAGGGAATGGCGGGAAAATGTGAACGCGCCGCCGAATCTTACCGCGTTTTGTCGCATTCTATAAAATAATTATCAACACCTATTTATCACCAAACCGCCACCTTCTTTCCCCCCACCAGATAGATGCCAGGCGCAAGTCCGTCCACCTGCATCAGCGACCGGGAGAGATTAACGGTTTGCACCAATCGTCCGCTCATGTTATGGATTCTGACCATTGTCGGCTTCGTGGCGTGGAGCGTGATGCAACCCCTTCCCCCTGTGGCGTCAACAAACGAGTCGTTGGTCAACGGTTGTTGTATGCCGTTGATGATAGGCGAGTAATCATATTGTTGGTCAAGATGTTGGATGCGTTTCTCAATCCATTCCTTGACATATCCGAGGCTGTCGGCGATGCTCTTGTGCTGAGCTCCCCACCGTTGCGCTTCACGTTTGTCGGCACCGCTCTGCGAAAGCAAGTCACCATAGTCGAGAAAACGGCCGATGAGACTTTCGGCAGACACCCCCTCGTTGCGCCATTCTGCGTAACGCACCTTCAAGTCCCTGGTCCAGTTCCATCTGATGCTCCTGTTCAGACGATAGAAGAGCGTGTGATGCAACATGTATTCCGCATAATCGTTGTCGGGCGTCGTCGTTTCGTCTTTCTTGCTGTCCCAGGTGCTGCCCCAGGTGGCATCAAGGTCCCAGGGCGTGAGCCCCAACATTTTGCTGCATTCAGAACCCCTCTGGTCGTAGTTGAAGTAATACATATTCTTGCCGCGGTTGTCCTTTGCCAAGATAATCTCCGCGAAGAGATAATAGTCGCGAAGGACGGGGTAGTCAAAAAACGCATCCACCTCCTCATCAAAAGCTTCATCGTTGGCCGTTGCCACGAAGTTGACCGCGTTCCAGAGCGGCCCCCAGTCAATTCGTTCCTTTTCCCAGTCGGGATATTTAATTTCATATCCAGCCCATCCTTCCCGTTTCAAGTTGTTATAGTAGGCCGAGGGCGCTTTCTGTGGATAAGTGTTGGCATCGAAATCATGCCCCATAAACACCTCATACGTCCAGTTGACAGCCTTGTAGAGCGTGCTGTGGATGGTGTCGAGCGAGAGGTACGCGCCATTCTCATCCCTCTTTGCCGCCACAAATTTCTTCAGCTTCAGTTGCTTGCGGTCAATTTTCTCCGTCATGCAGTAGAGCCCGTGGTAGCGTCCGTTGCAGATGACCTCCACAAACCTTCCCCGCGTTCCCGTCTTAGCCTTCTTCTCCCATCCCTTTCGGCGGTGGTAAGGCTGCGTGGCGATGTCGTTCCAGAGGTCGGTCGACACGCGGTTGCGCATACACACATCGTCGTTATACATGGCGTCGAGAATCCAGTTGTTGTCATTCCTCAGTCCGAAAAACTCATGATCGAGCGAATTGCCCTCCGCATCATATAGTTTCACGGCGAAACTCTTCTTCGGATACATCGTTGACGACGCCGCGGTAGCGAAATCCAGCATTCATCACGGCGTCATACCCATCCTCGTTAGGGTCTGTCACGCGCAACCTCCCCATCACGTAGGAATCCGTGTTACACTTCTTCGCGCTGACTTCAACGACAGGCAGAAACGTCATGTTGAGCGGCGCCGAGGCCACAATCTCCTCGCCATTTCTGAGAACATCAATTGTGGCTGGCATTTCGCAGTCAATATTCTTGAGGCAGACGCGCCCATCGTTGCCAACGACCTGTCCGCAGATGCGCAACGAGAGCCCCTCAGCATCCCCTGCCCACTTTGCTTCAACCATCGTTACCAATCGTCTGCTTTCGCGCACCGTGTCGGGGAGCGGGAGAAAAAACGCCCTGTTGTAAGCATCGTAAGGGAGGTCCTTGCCGCCCACGCGCAACGAGTCGGCGAAGGCCCATAGTCCGTCCGTCGGCCGCACCTCCTCCTCGCCGCCAGCCGTGATGGCCGGCGCCCCTTTCTCGTCAAACAATTGAAAGTACCCATTTTCGGAGCCCGCCGAACCATACGTTCCCAGCAAGAAAGAACCATCCGTGCGCAGATTGAAAAACTGGCCCGTCTGTCCCGCATTTTCAATCGTGGCAAACCCCTTGTCGTTTGGCTCAATCATCCAGACTGCGAAATCATCTTTTGCCGCATCGGAGAGCTGTATGCCCTTGGCCGTGTACAATCCAGCCTCGTTCTTCACCTTCCCTTCCTTATACACCATAAACTCTCCCGTGGCCGCATTTCTGAACGTATATCCGCCGCCGCGTTTCGAAACCACCCACCAGGCATCGGTGGGCACCTCCGCCCCTTCCGTGTCGTAAAATAGCAGCGGCGCCTTGTCGTGCCGCTCTCCGAGAACGAGACATCCTGTTGCATACTTCTGGCAGACGATGCGGTATTTCCCGCCGTCTTTAATGCCCACCGCTGCCATCAAAACGAGCGGCAGAGAGAGAAGCAAGGAGAAGAGAAATATTTTTTTCATGGTGTTGAAATTGAATGGGTTTTAGTAATAATATACCACTACTAAGCAGCTGCGGGGGCGCAACAACAAGCAAAACGTACGCCAGCCGCCGACATGCTGCAAAGGTACAAAAATATACTTACAAAACATTTGCGGTCCGCCATTCCTTATATATACCTACACCATAATATACATACACCTACACATTATATATAATATATTCATACCCACATCTGATGACCCCCTCCGCCGCCGTCCCGATGCCGCTTTGTGCGGGTCTAACCACGCAAGGAAGAAAATACTGAAAAATGGTGATTGCACAGGATTCCTTCGCTGCGTAATTTTGCACCATCAAAAATCCCCAATATGCCCATCCTTCAGAAACAGATATTGTCAGCATTCACACTGGTCGTTGCCGCTTCTGCCGCCGCACAATCTCCGAAGCCCGCCATCACGGGCTTCGTGGTCGACGCGCAGACAAAGCAACCCCTCGTTGGGGCCGTGGTGCGCGTGTCGGGAGCCTCCGTCTCCCCCACAGCCGTCACCGATGCGCAGGGGCGCTTTGCCGCCAGGGCAACGGCCGGTGTTGAAGCTGATATTTCCTATATGGGCTATGCCACGCAGCGCGTCAAACTCTCCGCTGGTGCCACCTACGCGCTGCTTCCGAAAGCTCACCAGCTCAATGGTGTGGTGGTCACGGCAACAGAGTCTCTCGGTCTGACGAGCGCCTCCACCATAGCTCGCCATGCCATGCAGCATCTTCAGCCCTCCTCTTTTGCCGATATCCTCGAACTCCTGCCGGGAGGCTACTCACGCGACCCACAGCTCTCTTCCCCCAGCACCATACACCTACGCGAAGTTCCCATTTCCAGTAGCGACTATCAGACCTCAGCCCTCGGCACCGCCTTCGTGATCGACGGGGCGCGTATTAGCACTAATGCCAACATGCAATATGTGGCGGGCGCCACCGACAGCCGCGCCCTCTCGCGCGACTTCACCGACCAGGGCGTCGACATGCGCAGCCTCTCCACCGATGACATCGAGCGTGTGGAAGTGGTGCGCGGCATCCCCTCCGTGGAATATGGCGACTTGACGAGCGGCTTGGTGAAAATCACGCGGCGCAAGGGCGGCCATGCCCTCTCTGCCCGCTTCAAGGCCGACATGAACTCCAAACTCTTCCATGCCGCCAAGGGCTTCGAATGGAAGCCCCGTCAGCTTGCCCTCAATGTCAGTGCTGATTATCTCATCAGCAGGGCCGACCCCCGAAATCCGCTTGAAAACTATTCGCGCCTCACGCTCTCCGCCCGTCTCCACAAGAAAAGCTCCCTGCGGCGCTATCAGTCGGCATGGAGCCTAAATGTGGACTACGGCGGTTCGTTTGATAAAGACAAAGTCGACCCCGAACTCAACTACGGCGGCGTCGACCGCTTTTCGCAGCAGTTCAATCGCTTTTCCTCCGATGCCTCTTGGACGCTCACTGCCCGCAAAAGCGAACGCCTTTGGTTGAAAACACTCGACATTTCCGCTGCCTTTTCTGCCGAGGCCGACCGCACCAGTCGCACGCGCCTCGTGCAACTCGACCGCCAGACACCGGCTTCTTTGGCGAGAGAAGACGGCGAACACGATGCTGTGCTCATCACGCCCAACACCTACACCGCCACCCAGCTCGTGGAGGGGCTGCCCGTGAGCGCCTATACCAAAATCGCCGCCACCATCGCGCCTCCCTCCGTAAGTTTGGCCGCGGCATCGCTGAGAGTGGGCGCCGATTGGCAGTTCGACAAAAACTACGGTCGCGGCCAGGTCTTCAACCCCCTGCAGCCGCTTTACCCCTCCGCCTCCTTGCGCTCGAGAGCCTATAGCGCCATCCCCGCCTCGCATCAGGGCGGCCTCTTTGCCGAAATCAGTGCCAGCCGCCCCCTCGGCAATTTCCGTGCCGACATCCAAGGCGGCGTGCGTGCCTCCTCCCTCTTCAATCTGCCAAAGAATCGTCTGCTCCACGGTCGCGTCTATGCCGACCCCCGCCTCAACCTCGGCTTGACTTTGCCGCCTCTTGAAATTTCAGGGCGCGACCTTACGTTGAGACTGACGGGCGGTGTTGGCTGGCACACGAAGATGCCTACGCTCAACCAATTATTTCCCGACAAGGCCTACCTCGACCTCGTGGAACTCAATTATTACCATGCCGTGAAGGAATACCGCCGTGTGGTGATGCAGACCTACGTGATAGACCCCACCAACACCGCCCTGCGGCCTGCACGCAACCTCAAGTGGGAGGTGGGCATCGATGCCTCATGGTGGGGCAATCGCCTGACGTTGGCCTATTTCAAAGAAAACATGACATCGGGTTTCCGCCAGATGGCCGTCTATGCCCCCTACACCTATAAGCGTTACGATGCCTCGGCCATCGACGGCAATGCGCTTACGGGGCAGCCCGACGTGTCGGCGTTGCCTTACGACATGCAGACCGACCTGCGAGCCTATTACCTCACCGCCAACGGCAGTCAGGAACTCAAACGCGGGGTGGAATTTACGCTTTCCACGCGGCGCGTTCCCGTTGTCAACACCCGCCTGACCGTCACCGGCGCGTGGTTTAAAACCGAATATCGCAATTCGCAAGACGTCATGGAGCGCCCGAGCCGTGTGGTGGGCGGCAGTCAAGTCAATGTGGTCGGTATCTACCGTGATGCCGACGGATACATCCGCGAGATGACCAACACCAACTTCACCTTCGATACCGACATCCCCTCTTTGCGCCTGGGCATTTCGCTCTCGGCTCAATGCATGTGGCTGACAGCCAACCAGAGCATGCCGAAGGAAAACCGTCCCCTGCGCTATATGGACGCTTCGGGCATGGTGCACGACTTCACGGATGCCGATGCTGCCAACCCTTCCCTGAGTTTTCTCGTGCGCACCTACAATCCCTCGCTCTACGACCGTCAGACCGTTCCCTTTTCCATGAACGTGAATCTCAAGGCCACCAAGCGCCTGATGAACGACCGCCTGATGCTGGCGCTCTTTGTCAACAAACTTTGGGATGCGCATCCTGATTATGTAAGAAACAATTTCAAGATACGCCGTTATGTCACGCCCTATTTCGGTTTGGAAGTGAATATGAATATCTGAGGCGGCCGCATAATCGGTTCGTCTCCAACAGGAGGAAGTGCAGAAAAACGTGGTCCGAAGGAAAACGTTTGGAAGGCCGTCCCCACACTCAAAAATTCAGAAATCATGATGACAAATGTTTTATTGAAAAGCTGCTGGGTTGCTTTGACCCTGCTGGTCGTTTGCATCCCCATTCTGTTTGTAGCCTGCCAGAAATCCAATGACGACTACTATGCTGAAGCCCGTGTGCGCCTCGTTTTGCCCGACAGCCTCCGTTTGGAAAAGCTGCAAGGCACCGTCCGCCTGACGAATCTCAACAATAAGCAGTCGTTCACCACCTCCACCTTCCAGGCTGGCGAAGCCTCGCTCGAAGTGTTTCGTGGCGTGTATGCCGTCGACGTGGAAGGCTCCGTGCGCTATGCAGCGCCCGATGGCACAAATCAAACAGCCAATTTCCGTGCCAGCACTCCTTATATAAAGGTGCTCGACCATCCGTCGCTCGTCAGTCTGGACATCATTCTCATGTGAGCCACAGCAAACAGGTCGCCGCCATCCCTTAAACAAATCCCCCCCATTCCGCGACATAATGAACACCCCTTTTTCAACGTGCCTCCGTTTTTTGATATTCCTCATCGCCACCGTAAAATCCCTTGCGGCGTTAGCAGACGTAAGAGGCATTGACACCCTTTCTCTGGCAGAGCACGCCGATGCTTATCTCGACGCCTTGAAGCCCATCGATGGCAATCCCGCGCAGGAACTCCGTCGCTATGCCACCAGTCTGTCGCGCATTGCAGCAACAGCCGAGAACCACCATGCCGCTCGTCCCTTCTTCCACCAGTTGGGCCAGGGACAGAAAACGCTGCTTTTCACGGCCGACTCCCATTTGCGCCTCTCAGCGAACACGGCCGTTTGGGGCCTTGCTGAATATGCAGCGGGAGAGCGTCGGCGCGTGAAATGGAACTCCACGGCAGATTTCCTCTTGCTCTATCCCTATGTGATGGCCGACACCTTGGGAGGCGACCTCACGTTTGAGCGTTACGCCTTCAAGGCCGGGTGGGCTTCGGCCTGGAAGAAAATAAAAATCGGCGCTGAGGCCCGCTTCCGAGCCGAACATGAATATCGAACGACCGACCCGCGTCCGCGCAACATCGTGACCGATCTCACGCTGCTTTTCGGCGCATCAGCCCCTTTGCTGGCGTCCCATGAATTGGGACTGACTGGCGGTTTGCGGTTTTATAAGCAGACAAACAACGTGGCATTCCTTCGTGAGGCCGGCGTCATACCCGAATACCACATGCTCGGATTGGGGATGGACTATAAACGCTTCTCCGGCAACAACGCCTCTGCTTATTATAAGGCCACGGGATGCGAGGTCGGCATTGACCTCGTGCCAACGGGCAAAAGCGGGCTGATGCTCTCCACACAGTATGCCTATACCCCCTACCATCGCATCCTCCCCAATCTCAACGCCCTGCCCATCTCGGTGCTCGGCGTCCAGACGCTGAAGGGCGAGGTGGGGTGGAGGCAGGGCCAGCGCGATGGCTGGCTGCTGAAAGCGGCGGTCTGCCATGAACGACGAACGGGCAATGAGCAGATAGCAGGCAGTTCCAGTTCAACGGAATACCGCATCGTCGACGAACTGACCACCTATCGCGCACGGGCCACCACCCTTCAAGCCTCGGCTCTCTACGCGCAACAGCGCGACCACACCTCTTGGAATGTGGCCCTCTCGGCGGGCATCATGGACCATGCTGCGCACTATGTCTTTCCAGAACGCCGCCTCTCCTTCTCAAAAGCCACGGTGGAGGCCAAAGGCCAGTGGCAGCGCCTGCTTCCTCGCCGCAATCTGCTCTCCGTGAACCTCTCCGCGGCTTACCATGCCGCCCTCTCGTCGTCCATGCAGATGCCATACGTCACGATGAGCGATGCCAACATCGCTTTGATGAACCACACCTTCGCCTCCGCCTCCGCCAGTTACGTCCTCTCGCAGGCCGTTTTGCGTTGGGCCATGCCTCTCCGTCGCCATTTCCTTTTCATCGAACTCGGAGGAACGCTGGCGGCCAACGATGCCGACAACCGCGCCTGGTCGCAGCGCTTGTCCGTTGGCGTGGAGCTTTGAGAAAATGTGCAATATATAATGTATAAGATAGGAGAGAGATTATACATCTTCGAATTATACATCCCCCCCTGAATTATGAATATTCTAAAATACCTAAACCCCAAAAATATGAAATCAAGAAAACTTCTGTCCTTGACTGCGCTTTGTGCGCTTGGCATGTCTTTCGCGGCATGCAGTTCCGATGACCCCGTCATTAAAACCCCCGAAACGGTGGGCTTCGCCCTGTCGCTCGATATGCCGCTTAATGTCAATTCCCCCAAACTGACCGCCGCCAAGGCCGTGCTGACAAATGTGAGCACCAAAGAGCAGTTCGTAACCAACAATTTTCGTCTGAACGGCAGTCAGTACACCGACACTTTGACCCTGCCCATCGGTGTCTATAATGTGGCCGTCGAAGGCCAGATTGCTTATGCCTTCGATGATTCCACAACGGTGACCTCCAGCGTGAAAACCACCAGCGACAACCTCGTCGTTTCAAAATCAAATCTCGTTCAGGGAAAGACGCTCGCTTTGAACACCTATCATGCGCAAGACGGTCTGGTGCTCTCAGAAATCTTCTTCTCCGGCACGCTGACGCCCGAGGGCAAGCAATACAGCGACGACCAGTACATCAAGATTGCCAACAATTCCGATTCTGTGCTTTATCTCGACGGTCTGGCTTTCGTGGAGAGCGATTTCCTGACGGTCATCAAACAGGATTATAAACCCAACATTCTCGACAAGGCCATGACGGTGGATGCCGTCTATATGTTCCCTGGCAGCGGGCGCGACTATCCCATTCAGCCGGGCAAAGAAGTCGTGGTGGCCATCAATGCCATCAACCATAAGGAATTCAACAGCAAGTCGATCGACCTCTCATCGGCCAACTTTGAAATCTACGATGAAAGCAGCAATCCCAATTTCTCAGACACCGACAACCCCAACGTGCCCAACCTCATCAATTGGTATGACTATTCCGCCAGCTATTTCGCCATGCACAACCGTGGCTTCAAAGCCTATGCCATCTGCCGCCCAACGGTTGATGCCCAAACGTTTATCAAAAACTATAAGTACACCTACACCTATCTCTTCACCTTCGGAGAATATGCCTTCGACATGGACGGCGAAGCCTTCAAAATCCCCAACGATTGGATCATCGATGCCGTCAATCTGAGCGTTGCGAGCGAATACAAGTGGAACGTGACCAGTTCGGCGCTCGATGCCGGTTGGGCACATTGCGGCAGTGTCGACAAAGACCAGTCGCGCTATGGCAAAGCCGTCGTGCGTAAAAAGCAAAACGGAAAATGGGTTGACACCAACAATTCAACCAACGATTTCGAAAGCGATGCCCAGCCAACGCTTTTTAAGTAATGACCATTACTTAAGTAACTTGCTTGTAAATAAGGAAATAGCAGGGGAGGCGTAACGTCGGAGACAAGACCGGCAACCTCCCCTTCCTCCCAATCAAAAATATGAAACTCAGAAAACATCTCTGTCTCTTGGCCGCCGCCTTTTCAGCGGCCGCCTTGCAGGCCCAGCAGTTGCCCTTAGACCCCCTTGTGAGAAGGGGCACCCTGCCCAACGGTCTCACCTATTACATCGCCCACAACGGCCAGACACCGCAGGTGGCCGATTTTTATATCGCCCAGCGCGTCGGCTCCATTCTTGAAGAGCCCCGTCAGCGCGGATTGGCCCATTTTCTCGAGCACATGGCCTTCAACGGCTCGAAGCATTTCCCCGGTGGCGACAACGGACCAACCATCGTGAAATGGTGTGAGAGCGTCGGCATCAAGTTCGGTGCCAACCTCAATGCCTACACCAGTGTGGAGCAAACCGTTTACAACATTTCCTCAGCCCCCGTGGTGCGTGAAGGTGTGGTCGACACCTGCCTGCTCATTTTGAGCGACTGGAGTCACGACCTCAACCTCTCTCCAGAGGAAATCGACAAAGAGCGCGGCGTGGTGCGTGAAGAATGGCGCACGCGGCGGGCCGGCATGGCCATTCAGCGCCTCATGGAAGGCGCCATGCCGAAAGTCTATGCCGGGTCGAAATATGCCGACTGCATGCCCATCGGCAACATCGACGTCATCAACCATTTTCCCTATCAGGACCTCCGCGACTATTACGAGAAATGGTACCGCCCCGACCTTCAGGCCATCATCGTTGTTGGCGACATTGATGTCGACCGCGTCGAGCAGAAAATCAAAGACCTCTTCTCTCGCATTCCCGCCGCTTCGAATCCCGCCGAGCGTCTTTCCTATCCCGTGCCCGACAACAAAAAGATGATTGTCTACACCGCGGTCGACGCCGAGCAGCCAACGGTCAACTTCACGCTCTATATGAAGCGCAACGCCACGCCGCTCTCCGAGCGAAACACGCGCCAGAACTATGCCGATGGCTATAAGGCCGATCTCATCCGCCAGATGCTCAACGACCGTCTTTCCGCCATTCTGAAACAGGAAAACCCCGCCTTCCTCTCGGCTTCCGTGCGCGATGGCTCCTTCTTCCTGGCCGCCACCAAAGACGCCTTCAACGTCTTTGTCATGTGCCGACCCGAAAACGTCTTGGGGGGCATCTCGGCCGTGATGGCTGAAACAGAAAGAGCCCGCCGCCACGGCTTCACGGCCTCGGAGCTCAGCCGCGCCAAGGCAGAGCAGTTGCGCTATGCCAAAAACGCTTATGAGGAGCGCAACAACCGCCGTAACGGAAGCATCGTCGGCGCCTGCGTGAGTCATTTCACGAGCGGTAGCGAAATGCTCTCGCCCGAAGACGAATGGCAGCTTATGAAAGAACTCGATGCCTCTGTGACCCTGGCCGACGTGAATGCCGCCGTTCGCGAAATCATCACCGACAAAAATCAAGTCGTCACGCTCTACGGTCCCGACAAACCCTCCTTCAAGATGCCTTCGGAAAAAGATATCGTCAAAGCCGTCGAATCGGCTCAGAAGGCCAACCATGCCCCCTACGAAGAACCCTCGTTGCCCAGTTCGCTCATGGCGCAGACCCCGAAGGCTGGTAGCATCGTGAGCGAAACTCCCGCTGCGCATGGCTATACGCTCCTGACCCTCTCCAACGGCATGAAAGTCTACGTGCGTCCGACAACCTTTGAAGCCGACGAAGTCAATGTTCGCCTCTTCAGTCTGGGCGGCCGTTCGCTCTACCCCAACGAAGACGTGCCCAGCTTGAGCTATCTTGCGTCGGTCATCGGCGCCAGCGGCGTGGGGCAGTTTGACGAGCTATCGCTCGAAAAAATGCTGGCGGGTCACACCGTGAGTGTCTCGCCCTATGTCTCAGAAGAGACCGAGGGCATCTCCGCCACCTCTTCGCGGGCCGACCTCCCCTTGCTTATGCAACTGACCCACCTCTATTTCACGCAGCCGCGCCGCGACGAAAAAGCATTCAGAAGTTTGATGAATCGCCAACGCGCCCTCCTGGCCAACCGCAATGCCAGTCCGAACGTCACCTATAGCGACTCCCTGCGTGCCATTCTCTATGCCGACCCCGCGCGGCAGCGCCCCATGACGGCCGAGCGCCTTGAGGAAGTCAGCCTTGATCGCATCATGCAGATTTATCGTGAGCGCTTTGCCGATGCCGCCGATTTCATCGCCATCATCAACGGCAACGTCTCCATCGACTCCCTGCGCCCCTTGCTCGCCACCTATCTGGCCTCTCTCCCCGTCACCCACAGTGCCGAGACCGTAGGCCCTTACGACCCCGCCCTCCGTGCCGCCAAGGAAACCCATCGCTTCGTGCGGCCGCAGGCCACGGCATCGTCAACAACGAGCATCTTCCTCACGGCCTCCTTGCCTTATACGCCCGACAACGACCTGCGCCTTGACGCCCTTTGCCAGGTGCTCCGCATGGTCTACACCGAACAAGTGCGCGAGGAAAAAGGCGGCACCTACGGCGTCAGCGTCAGCGGCGATTTCCAGCGCTATCCCGAAGAGGGCGCGATGATGAAAATCAGTTTCCGAACGGACCCCGACAAATATGCCGAACTCATTCCGCTCATCTACAACGCCTTGCAGGAAATGGCCGACAAAGGTCCACAGCAGGAGAAGCTCGACAAGGTGAAGGCCTACGAACTGAAAACCTACGGACAGGTGGAAATCATGAACGACTATTGGCAGGAGGTGATGTACAACCAACTCTTCAACGGCATTGACCTCGACAAAGACTATAAGGCACGCGTGCAGGCCCTCACCTGCGACGACCTGCGCCAGCTCGCCCGCCAGATTCTCCAGCAAAACCGCTGCATTGAAGTGACGATGTCTTCGAAATAAAGACCGCCCCTGTTTACTTATCAACGACTCAACGTGTGACCTCGGCGCCCTTGGCGCCCATATTCAGAGAAAACTCCCCACGCGGCAGCCCCTCGAAAGGCTGTGGCGGCGGGGAGTTTTCGTGTGTCGGCAGTAGGGGAGGGAGAGAGAAACGGAGTAGCCAACGGGTTTGTTATGAAAACAGGTTCTGCTTTTATGGGGCTTATGAAAGAGAAACGGATTCGGGCTTTTGGTTGTGAGAAAAAAGAGGCGTATGCAATCTTCTCTTCGTCACTTCAGAAATGCCCTGTGTTTGAGTGTCCGTTTTTTTCTCTCTAAATTACAAAACGGACTCTAACAAATTGTTGTAAGAAAAAATGGAATGGTTTTTTGCCGAAATCCTTGGACGAGAATAATTTAATACATACTTTTGCACTTGATAAAGAGAAAAAACAGCGAGCAATGCAGCATTTTTTTGCTGCTATATGCCAACTATTAAACTCACACCAATTGAACTTTCTCCTCCCGTCACGGGAGCTAATTAGTAGACAACAATGAGATGTTTTTGCCCAATAACGCTTTGCATGCTTCGCTCTTCAGCGAAGCCTATAGTCGTTTGTGTTGATGGTGCAAGATTTACCCCCCCCCACTTTATTTGACGATTCAATAGAAAACTTTCAACCATGCAAGCCAGCCTTGCATTTGCATGCCAGCGCCGCATCGTGTCCAGACCTCTCAGACATGATGCGGCGTTTGCCGTTTGCTCATGTGGTTTCTCAGTCTGTGGGGATGCAGCGTATAACGATATATTGAATAATTAATCTTTTTAATTTTTAACTTATGAGAAAACTAATTTCTATTCTTTCGGTGTTGCTCCTGATGATTGGAGGGAACACCGCAAGTGCGCAGTTTGCTTTCAAGAAGCTCACTGCTATTGGTGACCCCATCACGGAGGCCAGTCAACTTGAAGAGGAAGGATATTATGTCCTTCAGAACTTTTATAAAGGTAAATATCTTAAAATCAAGGCAGACGGGTCTATGGTTCTTGGTTTTGAAGACGCGATTACACCCGATGATGCATCTGACGGACTTGCCGTATTTAAGCTTCACAAGGTTGAATCTGGATCTAAAACATTGTATCAGTTTGAATCTGCAAGAACAGGCTATTATATTCCTACGATTCTTATGAATCATCACGCCATTGGTGAAGAAATTAAGGGTGCCGTAGTTTCTGAAACTCGTGGAACGTTTGAATTAAAAACCGAGGCAACTGTTGATCCCAACAAAAAAGACGATACGCCAGAAACGAAAACTGGCTATTTCACCATCAAGAATAGTTCAGATGACTGCTATTTGGATTTAAGCATGGGCAGTGATTTGCTGACTGGTTGGTATGGCAGAGATGACAGAGCTTGGTTTCAGCTTCGCAAGGTCACTTTGGATGAAAACCCTTCAACATTGCAGGTGCTCTACAAAACTGTTGTCAAAAAAGAAGGAACAGTCTTTTATACGGCTTATGGATTAGCCACAACAGGCGAAACCTATCGTTATACACCGCCCACCGAAATGTCTGATAATCTTGAGATTTCCGACCAGCCAACAGATTGGAATATTACGGCGGAGAATAATACGTTTGAATATAATTATACGAAAAAAGACGTTAATCTTTTTACGCCTGGACAATGGTATAGTCTTAAGATTAAAGATGGAGACCGATTGTTGCGGGCTGTTGCAGAAGAAGAAGGCTTGTATGTAAATGCAGAATCTGGTTCAGACCTGAGTGTAGCATCCAACACTTATCCCAATTTTTTAAATGCGCTGTGGCGTTTTGAGGAATCTGGTTTGGGTGTTAAGATATATAATAAAGGAACGGGCAAGTATTTGAAAACAAATGGCAATGGCGAAGACAAAGCCAATCGCGTATCGTTTGATGATGCGGGAACAGTTTTCATCGTAAAACAGAAAGAAGGAGGTATTGCCCTTTATACTGCCGCAGGAGATGGCTATTTGGCCGCTTGCTGTTCGAATGCAGCATCTAATTCCAGCAACACTCGTCTCGGTGTTCAGCTTTTTGAAGGAACATCAGAATCCTCAGCCTCATGTATCATGCTTTCTGGTGCAGAAGAAGATTTATTGCCTGTAGGAAAGAATGCTTTTGCTGGCATGTCAAACGCCCTTTATGTCTATACCGAAGACAAGGTTTTGAAAAAGGGGGGGCATTATTCGGCATACCAAAGCTCCGCAGCTGCGGCAACAACGCTTGCCGATCTTCTTGAATGTGGCGACAAACTGGGCAGTGAAGTCAATCCAGAGGAGACCGCTTATTATCTCATTCGCAATGTCAGTAGGGGAGCTGTTGGCACTAATGATGATATGAACAAGTATCTTTCCTCTGAATACGTATTCTGCGATAAAGAGGGCAATCTTCTGGACCAGGTCGGGACTGTCAAAAACGACAGAAACGTCAAGCGAACCAAGGATGGAGCTGCGCTGTTGCCTCGTCTTTGGAAATTTGAGCGCGCATCGGAAGAAGGCAAATACTATTTGCTGAATGTGAATGCTGGGCATTATGCTGCTTTTGTTACGGTTGCTAAGCTTGGAAAATTTGAATTTTCGTTAGAAAAGCCTCAGGAAACTAATGGGGTATTTTATATTCATGCAACCGATACGAAGTTTAATAGTGACAAAAAGGTTATCAACGACAATACGACCATGTTCTTGATGGGCATCAATGATGTTTATGTAAATGCTCAGAATGACATGCCAGCTGCAAAAGATGATAAAGGATATAGTGAGGTGGCTGGTTGGGAAAGCCAAACGGATGCTGGCAACTACTGGCAGTTTATTAAAGTAACCGAAGTTCCTCTCGCCATCAAAGCCAACGACTACACCACGCTCTGCTTGCCGTTCAATGTCAAGCTTCCAGAAAATTCTGCAGTGAAGGCTTACTACGCAAGCCAGGCAACTGGAAACGTTCTGAAGTTGACGGAAATCACTGGCATCATCCCAGCTAATCAAGGTGTGATTCTTCAGAACACGAACAAGTCTGAGGCTGCAAATATCAACCTTACCATTACAACAGAAGAGACAACGACTCTCACTGGTAATCAACTTAGGGGCGTAACAGCCAAGCGTGAGGGATATACCGCAAAGCAAAATTATGTGCTTGCTAATGGCAACAAGGGCATTGGCTTCTATAAGGCAAACTTCACCGCAATCGCCGCTAACAAGGCTTATTTGCCAAGTGAGAACATCACGAACGCTCAGGGCGTGATGATGGCCTTCAGCTTTGGCGACGAGGTGACGGGCATCAACAACGTCAACGCTGCCGCTTCTGCCGCCAAGAAATATTACGACTTGCAAGGACGCCGCGTGCTCTATCCTGCCAAGGGTATCTTCGTCACGGAAGACGGACAGAAAGTCCTCTTCAAGTAATCTAATCATTACATCTATAACTCAATAAAACTACAAGAAATTATGAAGAAAGAATATATTAAGCCAACGTCAGAAGCTGTTAACTTCTTTCCCGAGAGCGCACTGATGGGTGTGTCGAATACGATGGATATCAACTCTGATGATACCGATGCCATTAACGATGTAAACCAAATGAAGTCAAACCATCAGGGCATTGGCAAAGGATTGTGGGACTAAATCATCCCCGATATAGTTTATTTGAAAAGAAAAATCGGGCACTCCGTTGGGGTGCTCGATTTTTTTGTGCGTTATGGTGCGGGAAACGAGATGCTAACACGCATAGTGTGGATTTCTTGTATCGCTCAAAAACGAACCGATTGCCAGACAGAATTGTCGCCTCAGAATTCCTCTCATATTCCTTTTCCCGATGTGCTTTACAAGTCATCTACTTGCGGCCGGAGGTAGCGCGGCTCGCGGCCGGAAGTAGCACGGCTCGCGGCCGAAGGTAGTGCTGCTCGCGGCCGCGAGTAGCCAACATCTAATACTGCCCAGTGAAGCAGCCCCTCCCTCACTTTTTTTCTTCACAACTTTTTACCCCTCTCAACCCAATTTAGCGTCCTTCTCCCTTGGTTTTGTAAAATCGCGTCGGTTGCGTTGCCTGTTTTTCTTTGTGTCCGTGTTTGTTGCCGCGCCGTCGCCCTCGTTGTATAGGTTGGAAATATTAAAAAAGCCGTTACCACGCCTTTGACATCAAAATTTATTATAAATTTGCAGCGTATTTATCTAAACTTAAAGAGTTTGTTGATGAATGCAGGTGGCAAACGCCTCGGAAGTACCCTTTAGAAGGGTGTTCAAAATCCAAAAAATCTCTGTGCGTTTTTTTTCCAAACAATAAGTGGCAAAGCATACGCACATGATAAACGAACATATCGCGAAAGGAGTGCCCTGAAAGGGCTGCCAGTCCCCAGCCCAGGGCAACGCCCTGGGTGTCAGCGTATAAACGCCCACGCCCTGTAAGGGCAAAAGTATGGGCGAACGGTTGGCTTTTACTTTTGCCCTTACAGGGCGTAGGGAATGGGGACATGGCACCCAGGGCGTTGCCCTGGGCTACGGACTTGCTGGGCTTTCAGCCCGTGCAGGGCCGCAGACAGGGGATGCCGCCAAGCGTAGGCCGCCACGAAAGAAGAAAAGAGAAAATACAAACCATTGATATCAACAACACTATGTTTGAAGTAAATCATCAGTCACCCACCAGTCTGGGCGCCCAGCCAACGGCCGACGCCACGACGCGCCTGAGCATTCAGGCACGCAGCTGGCGGCAGTATCTGGTTTCAGCAGCCCTGTTGGCAGCCCTCTTTGGAGCGCCCGCAGCGGTTCCCACCGCGGCGCAGGTGCGCCCGAAAAGCGCAACGCAGCAGCAGGCACGCCCTGTGGGCGGTAAGCGCATCATCAGGGGAACGGTCAAGGACAATGCCGGCCACCCGCTCATCAGCGCACACGTGCGCGTGAAGGGCGCGGGACGCGGAAGCGTGACGAACGCCAACGGCCAGTTCTCGCTCCAGGTGCCCAATGAGAAGGTCACCATCGAAGCCTCGTACATCGGCATGAAGCCGCGCACCCTCGTCATCCCCGCAGGAACGGGCAACCTCGTGCGCGACATCATGCTCTCGGAAGGAGGAACGACGCTCGGAGAGGCCGTGATCACCAACGGATACCAGAAAATCGACCCGAGAAACAACACGGCGGCCATCACCAGCGTGAAGATGGACGACATCCTCATGCCGAACATGACCACCGTTGACATGGCGCTCGAAGGACGCATCCCAGACCTCGTCTTCACCAACAACTCGGGAGAGGCGGGAGCTACGGGACGTGTGCGTGTGCGCGGAACTTCAACCATCGTCGGCAACCGTGAACCGCTCTGGGTGCTCGACGGATTTGTGTTGCAAGACCCGGTGGACGTTAGCACGGAGCAGCTCAACGACCCCGACTATATCAACTATATCGGTAACGCCATTTCGGGTATCAACCCGGAAGACATCGAGCGTATCGACGTTCTGAGGGATGCGGCGGCAACGGCCATCTATGGTACGAGAGCCTCCAATGGTGTGATTGTCGTGACAACGAAGAAAGGTAAGGTGGGTCCGCCCTCCATACGCTATTCGGGACAGACAACCATCACGCGCCGCCCGCATTACACCGACAGCAACATCAAGCTGATGAACTCGCAGGAGCGCGTGCAGTTTGGCAAGGACCTCTGCTCGCTCCACTATGCCTTCCCGAAGAACATGCCGCTCGTGGGCTACGAAGGTGCGTTCTATCGCTACCAGACGGCGCAGACCAACTATCAGGAGTTTCTCAACGAGGTGCGCCATTACGAGACGGTCAACACCGACTGGTTTGACATCCTGACGGAAAACGCCGTGACGCAGCAGCATTCGCTCTCTATCTCTGGCGGTTCCGACGCCACGCGCTATTATGCCTCTGTGGGCTACATGCGCCAGAACGACGTCATCAAGACGCAATACGTTGACCGCTACACTATGGCCATGAACCTCATGACGAAGTTCTCCAAGAGCTTCAGTGCCAACTTGCGCATCAATGGCAACGTGCAGAAGAAAAACCACGTGCCGTCGGAAGTGGGTGTCATGGACTATGCCTACCAGACGACGCGTGCCCTGCCGTGTTTCAACCCCGACGGCACCTATTATTACTATCAGCGCCACGCCTATTCCGTTGGCAATAGCCAGAAGAACTCACGTCTCTACAACTATAATATCCTCAACGAAATCGACAACTCGTCGAGCCTCTACAACGGCAACACCATCTCGGTCAACGGCGACCTCAACTACCGCCTCGGAAAAATCGCCGACTTCACGGCGGCCGCTTCTTACAGCCGCAGTTCAACGGCGCAGTCGAGCTGGTTTGGCGAGTCGACCAACTATGTGGCCATCCTCAAAAACGGCGAGGCATCAGAGAAGCCGATGGAGGGCGAAACGGGACTTTGCGAACTGCCTTATGGCGGCGTGTACAACACGAGCAACACGATCTCTGAGAACATGACGGGACGCTTGCAGGCCAACCTCCATTATCTCACGCCCGACCGTCGCCACCAGATGAATGCCACGGCGGGATATGAAGTCAACGTGTCGAGAAGTTCGGCCGTTTCCGACAACACGCGCGGATATTTCAAAGACCGCGGCATGAAGTACATGTCGATGACGGGCGACGACCTCTCGGCCTTCCCGCTCTATAAAAACTGGCTCGCTGCGGGACACCGCACGCTGACGGAGGGAAAGACAAACACGTTGAGCGGATATCTCAGCACGTCGTACACTTTCAACGATATGGCCACCATCGGATTGACGGGACGTTTCGATGCCTCCAACCGATTTGGCAGCCGCAGCAACGAGAAGTTTAACCCGGTTTGGACCATGTCGGGAAGCTGGAACATCCGACGCACCTTCTGGGGCGACCCGTTTGCCTATAAGGAGGACGACAAGGAAGACGTGCTCAATGACTGGAAATTCCGTATTTCGTATGGCTACACGGGAAATATGCTCGACGGACAGACGCCCGACTTGCTCTTGAAGCTCGGTACGCTCGACACGTATTACGGCGAAAACGTTTCCTACGTTTCTTCGCTCCCTAACCCAGAGCTGAAATGGGAGAAGACGAGCGACCTCAACATGGGTACGGAAGCTTCGCTCTTCGACAACCGACTGACGTTCTCCGTTGACTTCTGGTGGAGACACACAACGGACGCCATCACGGGCATCAACGTCTCGACCATCAACGGCGTGAAGACGTTCCACATGAACAGCGGAACGCTCAACAACCACGGTTTCTCTTTCCAGCTGAGCGGATACCCCATCAAGAACAAAGACTGGCAGCTCTATCTCTCAACGACTTATTCATGGTCGACCAACAAGGTGACGACAAGCACGAGCGACACGTACACGATTGACGACTATCGGAACGGAACGGCCGTTGTCAACGGTAAGTCGATCGGCACGTTCTGGTCTTATCAGTTCCTCGGACTGAACCCCAACAACGGTACGCCGATGTTCGACGATTATGAAGACCGCAAACACCTGCTTGCTGGTCTTGCCCTGGGCGATGTTGTGCAGCGCGTGATGGTGGAGAGCGGCAACCGCGACCCGAAATTCACGGGTAACCTCTACGCCACACTGACGTGGAAGCAGCTCTCACTCCGAACGAATTTCAACTACCGCATTGGCTCGAAGGTGCGTCTCTTTAAACTCTATTCGCCTATCATCTCGGGCGTTTCTTCCGACAAGAACGTGCGCCACGAGTTTGTTGACCGCTGGCGCACGCCGGGCGACGAGAAGTTCACGAACATCCCCGTGCTCCTCAGCCCGAGCGACCCTGTCTACCAGCATTATGCCCAACACTGGAGCAACGGACTGGAGGCGAAGCTCGACAACATCCAGGCTTTCGCATCGAGCATCTGGGACATGTATGACCTCTCAGACCTCCGCGTTGTGCCAGGAGACTATCTCCGCTTGAGCAACATGTCGCTCTCTTACAACTTCAAGGCATATCAGCTGAAGCGCACGCCGCTCAAATCGCTGCGCATTGACTTCTCAATGACCAACGTCTTCACCATCGCGTCGGGCAAACTCCACGGACAGTCGCCAACGCAGGCTGGATTTGCCTCGGTCAACCTCTCTGAGCGCCCGGCTTACACCATCGGTCTCAATGTTTCATTCTGAGGTTGAAACTGTTGGAAATATGCACATTTAAGTAGGTGGTCAAAATTAGTTCAAACTGGTTTTTCCCCTGCTTTGATACTATAAAATATTTTTGAATACCTACTTATAATATAGGAATCAAACAATGAGAAAGATATTATTACCGATGCTCATGGCTGGCGTTGTCTCCTTTGCGGGATGCGACGACTTCCTGAGCGAATATTCGCAAGACCAGATTGTGGCCAAGAAGGTGCAGGACCTCGACGAACTGCTCCTGGGCGACGGCTATCTGCAAAGCAGTGCCATCGCCAGCGGCCCGAGCATCACGAATCCGGCAGGATTCTTCAACATCATCGACGACGACAGCAACACGGGGCGCGACATCGACACGCTGAGCGAGCGCTCAACGTTTGTTGGCAAGGCGTGGGTGCAGTCGCTCATCGGCATGTATGGCTATTTCGGATGGCAGCAGGATGTCGGCACGAACTACGACGGAACGGTCGTCAGCGACGACGCCGCCACGTGGGACAAGCTCTACAAGCATATCAACGTGGTCAACGTGATGCTCAATGAAATCAAAGACCTCCCGCATGCCACCGACAAGGATTTGGCCGATTTCTATCGCGTGCAGGGTGAGGCCCACTTCATCCGTGCGCAGATGTATTTCACGCTCGTCAACCTTTATGCCAATATGTATGAGGAGAGCAACTGCGAAACGAAGATGGGCGTGCCTTTGAAGTTGACGCCCAACGTAGAGTTTAAATTCAAACGCGCCAGCATCAAGGCCATCTACGACCAGATCATCGACGACCTCACGAAGGCTGAGGACTTCCTCACGAAGAGTCCGCAAAATTCTGCACACTATCTCCACCGCGCCTCGGTGGAGGCGGTCGACGTGCTCTTCAGTCGCGTGTATCTCTACATGCAGAAATGGGATTTGGCCGCTGAAAAGGCTCAGAAGGTGATGAAGAGCCAGAATTTCTATCTGGCATCGCTCTCGTCGTTGGGTCCCAACGCGACGTATCTGACGAGCGAAAACAGCGACGTTATTTTCTCGCAGGGATCAAACAACCTCTCTTCAACGTATGTCTTCACCGGACGCCCCGGCGACTATTGCGTTTCAAAGAACCTCTACGACCTCTATGACGACAACGACCGCCGCAAGAGCTGCTTCTTTGGCACCTACAACAGCGACAGCCTCTCCATCGTTCATTGCGACAGCATCATGCTCAAGGGCAAATATGAACGCGGAAACAGCCTTCGCGCCCACGTGTCAGACTGCTTCACGCTGCGTGTTTCTGAGGCCTACCTCAACCGCATGGAGGCGCTGGCCATGATGGGCGGCGAGCATGAGGCCGAGGCCAACGATTTGCTCAACAAATTCCGCGCTGAGCGCATCGATGGTTATGTGGCGCAGAATTATACGGGCGAAGAACTCGTCAATCAGATTCGCACGGAGCGCCGCAAGGAACTTTGCTTTGAGGGACACCGCTGGTTCGACCTCCGACGCTATGCCGTTTGCGAGAAATATCCTTACACGAAGACCCTCGTTCACGTTTACAACGTTTGCAACGACTACGGATGGAAATACCCCTACACGCTGGTGCTCCCTCCCAACGATCCCTCTTACACGTTTGCCATTCCGAAATCGGTCATCGACTTCTTCACCGATGGTTCGATGCCCACCAATCTGCGATATAAGCGCGACCCGCTGGAAGGCAAAAAGAAATAATTTCATGATTTCAGAAAAGAGAATATGTATATGACAACAAGTAAAATGAAATATGTGTGCCTCTGGCTCTTCGCGCTCGGTTTCTTGGCCGCTTGCAGCGATAGCGAAGACACGTTGTCGAACAGCATCGACTTCAGTTCGCCCTACGAGCTGAAAGACAATCCCGACAGCCCAGTCGACCACGAACGCTATCTCATCTACAAGGAATATGGCGTGCCTGTGTTCTTCAACGACACCGTGGGCAACGTGGTGACGGGAAAAGACTTGCAGGGCAACGACATCGTCAAGACGGAGACCATCGACCTCAACTGGAGTTTCCAGTCGCACGACGGCAAGAGTGTGAAATATTCCTACACCTACTATAAGACTGACGAGGAGAAGATGAAGGCGCTTGAGTTTGCAAGAGCCTATCTCTCGAAGGCCAGTGTCAAGATGCGCCCCTTCTGCATGCTCTTGGCCGACACGGTGAAGCAAAATAGCACTTCCCTTAGCTATCGCGACGGATTTCGCTGCCTGCTCGTGACGCGCACCAGTCATTACGACGAGTTTCAGCGCGACTCCGTTGCTAACCAGATTCTGCAGAGCATGGTGCTCTCGCGCGTGAAGCTCAACAGCAACCTCGTTTCGCGTTTCGGAGAAGTTTCAAACCGCGACAAGTTTTACGGACGCCCCTGGGTTAACGATGGCGTCAACGGCGGCTTGGGCTGCGTTTGGGAAATCAAGCACGAGGGTATGTACTGGAAGCCCATGAAGCTCTTCGACGAGGGCGTGGCAGAGGATTACATCGCCTTCTCCTTCAAAACCCACGTGACAACGGTGGAGGAATTTGAAGCCGAGCGGGCCTCCATCATCCGCCAGATTGGAAAATACGGCTTCATCTGCGGCAACACCGACTATCGCGGACAGCTCGACCACGTGCAGAGTCCGGGAAGCATCTCGCAAGACCTGACGTTCTACGTGCAGACGATGATGAACACGGGACGGGCCGAATTTATGAAGCGTTACGGCGAATCGCCGCTGGTCAAGAAAAAGTTTGACATCCTGGCCGATTACATCGAAAACGAATTACTCATCGACCTCAACTACTAAAACAACCCTCTCGAAAATGAACAAGATAATGAAAAAGTGGGGAACGGCGGTCTTCACCGCCTTGACGCTCTGCCTCGGCTTCAGCGCTTGCGCCGATGATGACGCCATCACGCTCAACACGGCTTCAATCAAAGAGGCACCCGATTTTGTTGACGCACGCGACGGACATGTTTACCATTGCATCCAGATCGGCGACCAAATCTGGACCACGGAAAACCTGGCATACATGCTCCCGCTGGCTTCTGCCGATGGATGCGTGACCTGGGACGAGAAGCAGGACATCGACCCCGACAGCCTCGTGGTGGACACCGCCAACATCGTGGTGGTCATCTCCGACGAGAAATACAAGGAAATCTATGATGGCGTTGTCAGCGACCCCGGCCACGACTGGCCAACGGAGGTGGGCACCGACTCGTTGCAGTTCCATCTCATGTTTAATAACTTCTACGGCGAAATGTTTACGCAGGAGCAGTTCACCAACGTGTTTGTCAACGACCCCGTGATGGCGCCTTTCGGCAGACTCTTGCTGGAGCGCCTGGAAGTGCAGCGACTCGTTGAACGTCAAGACTACATCGACCGCCTGACGGAATATAAGAAGCAAATCCCCCTCAAGCACTATGCCGCTGCCGAAAAAGCCAACGGCGGCTATGTGGCTGAAAACGGATTCCTCTACACCTACGAGGGGGCGCTCAAGGCAGTGCCTAAGGAAGGCGGATGGCGACTGCCGTCGGACGCCGACTGGAAGAAACTCGAAATGACGCTCGGCATGCCCGCGTCGGAAGTTGACAACATGGAAGCATGGCGCGGACAGACCCTCGGCGACGCCCTCAAAGCTGGAGGGGCAACAGGCTTCAACGCGCTCTTCTCTGGCTGCAACGGCTATCAGCGTACGCAGGAAGACCTCTTCATCAAAAAGGAGGAAGGGGCCTATTTCTGGGCCTCAGACAAAGGCTCATACACCGCCAAGGAAGATGCTGGTGAAGACGAGAAGGGCGATGAAGACGGAAAGGTCAACGTCGTCTACGAAACGGGCATCATCCGCCAGCTCGCCATCTATTCTTCAGGCATCTGGAGAGGAACAACGCGACTGGAAAACGGATACCGCGGTATGGCTTACAGCGTGCGCCTCGTCAGAGATGCTAAGTAATGGAAAACAGTTTTTAGACTAAAGGGTGGTTCTTAAAATTCCGATTTAAATTTTTTAATTTAGAACCATCCTATAAAAAAGGCACGTCTCGACGCCCGTCCCGGGGAGGGGCGTGCCTTTCTCATGGAGAATAAATACACAAAACAACAAACCAACTATGTCATCATTCAATCTCAAAAGAACGCTTCCCCTGCTCTTCGCCGCCGCCCTCGCCACTGGCGCATCGGCACAGGTGGAACTGCCGAAGTGTGAAACCGCTCGCGTCTATGGCGACACGGCGCGTCTCTCCGTTATGAAATATGTCGGCACAATGGAAGAAGCGCAGGCCCTTTCCAAGAAAACAAAGAAACCCATCTTCTTCAATTGCTACGTCTCTTGGGCCACCACCTGCGTAGCCATGGACCAGTATGTGTTTAGCAACCAGGCGTTTGCCAAGACGATGGATAAGAAATTCGTTAACCTCATCGTTGACATGCGCAGCAAAGAAGGCCGCGAACTGGCTAAGAAATATGGCGTGCGCAGTTATGCCTACTATCTCGTGCTCGACGCTCAGGGCAACGTGCTCCAGCGCATCCAGGGTGGCAGCAAGCTCCCCGATTTTCTCCAGAACCTGGAACTCGCACTCAGCCCGAAGACTTCGCTCGCTGGCACGGAGGCTAAATACAAAAGCGGAAAATATTCGCGACAGGAACTCTTTAACTATCTCAACGCCCTGCGCGTGGCAGGACTTGATTCCACATGGCGCGCCGTCGCTCCAGAATACATGAAGGGGATGGCGTGGGCCGACTATGCGAAGAAGGGCAACTGGATGTTCACGAGCGTCTATCGCAACCGCAATAATGAGTTCTATCCTTATTTCCTCAACAACAAGCAGGCGTTTCTCGCCAACAACGAGTTGTTGCAGGTCAACAACAAATTCGAGTCGATGCTCACGCCGGCGCTCCTCAGCTATGCCTGCGGCGACGTGGCCTACGACAAGGCCGACGTTGAAAGCTACCGACGCGACCTCCACACCTTCAATATGCCGGATTCTTGCGCCTGCCTCGTACTCTGCGACATCGCCGATTTGCGCGGACAGGGACGCATCGCCGACCTCATCAACTATATGAAGACCTCTGGCCGCTACCTCGACAAATATTACGGCATCCGCGCCAACATCGAGCAGACGTTTAAATTCCCCAATGCCACGGCAGAGGAGAAAAAGGCGCTCCTCGCTTATTTGCAGGAAGCCGTCAAGCGTGAAGAAGGTACCAAGGTGGGCATGCGCCTGCGCAGCTTCGTCGAGTCGTTGGCCAATGCTGGCAAGGGCATCACGTTTGCAACAGGAACGGTTGCCGACATCCTTGCCAAGGCCAAGGCTGAGGGCAAAATGGTGTTCCTCGATTGCTACACCACTTGGTGTGGTCCTTGCCGCATGATGGCCAACACCATCTTCACCAAAAACGATGTGGGAGAATATTTTAATAAGCATTTCGTTTCCTACAAGCTCGACATGGAGCGCGGGGAAGGTCCGGCACTGGGCAAGAAATATGGCGTGAAGGCGTTCCCCACCATGCTCTTCATGGACGCTGAGGGCAACGTTCGTCACACCATCGTCGGCTCGAAGTCGGCCAACGAGCTCATTGAGGAAGCCAAGACTGCCTTAAAGAAATGATTTCCTGAAAGGTAGGACGTTCAGAATACAGAAAATCTTTGCGCGGTTTTTGGCCAAACAACAAGTGGCAAAGCATGCGCACATGATAAACGAACAAAGCGCGAAAAGGAACGCCCTGAAAGG
>OGJF01000069.1_pt1 | contig 60644 bp, 89 predicted proteins | sample 1572001 | NCBI WGS metagenome assembly OGJF01 (sample SAMEA2582113, study PRJEB24529) | metagenome | biome: Human gut stool | place: China | collected 2011
TTTGTTAAACATAATAAATTCTCTCCTAAAATATAAAATTTTTATTTAAAATAAAGTTTTTGCCTATAAAAATAATATTAAAAATATTCAATCATTTCTCTTTTATTTACTAGAGATTGATAAAATCTCAATCTCTAGTAAATTCATTTATATAATTTATTTTATTATTTATTAACTTTTTTGAAGTGCCATATAAATGCAGCATAATCGCCTTCAATAACAGGACTTGGCATGCCTGCAAATAATTCTTTACCTTCTTCAGCTATACCACCAACAACTTTATCTGGAACATTAATGCCTACATACATTAATTCATCTCCGCCATAAAGTTTACCAGTACGCATATCTTCATAAATAGCATCAGCATCTAAACCTACAGCACAAATAGTTGCTAAATTATCATTTGGCACTGCTAAAGTTCTAAAGAAGCTTACAACTGCTTCTGATTTATCTTTAGCTACAAAGCTCCATGCTGTTTCATTATTTTCAAATGGACTTTGAATTCTATAGAAATCACCAAATTGGATAAGTTCTCTAACTTCTTTATAAAATGCTACTTGAGCTTTAGTTTGAGCTTTTTCTTCATCAGTTAATTTTGTTAAATCAAGTTCATAACCAAAATTACCACACATTGCAGAAATACCACGAGTAGCAAATGGTGTAATTCTAGCTACCTGATGATTTGGTACTGCTGAAACATGGCAACCCATAGCAACATTAGGATAAACCATAGATGTACCATATTGAATTTTCAAACGTTCAATAGCATCAGTATCATCACTTGTCCAAGTTTGTGGCATGTAGTATAAAATACCTGGGTCAAAACGACCGCCACCACCAGAGCAAGATTCAAATAAAACATTAGGGAAACGACTAGTAATTTCATCCATTACATGATATAAACCAAGCATATAACGATGAGCTACTTCGCGTTGACGTTCTGCTGGTAATACAGCAGAACCAATTTCTGTCATATTACGATTCATATCCCATTTTACATATTCGATATTTGCACTAGCAAGTACATCAGATACAGATTTAATAATATAATCGCAAACTTCTTTACGAGAAAGGTCTAAAATCAACTGACGACGTGCTGTAGAACGTGTACGACCTTCTATATGCAAACACCAATCAGGATGTGCTTCATATAATTTACTGATAGGACATACCATTTCTGGTTCAAACCATAAACCAAATTTCATGCCCATACCATTGATTTCATCAACAAGTTTTTTCAAACCGCCACGGATTTTATTTTCATTTACGAACCAATCACCTAAAGAGCGGTCATCATTATTTCTTTCACCGAACCAACCGTCATCTAAAACGAATAATTCAATGCCGAATTCACTAGCTTGTTTAGCGATTTCTTTGATTTTAGTTTCATTGAAATCAAAATATGTTGCTTCCCAGTTATTAATAAGAACAGGACGAGCTTTATCACGCCATACACCACGCATTAAGCGTTTACCATATAAATTCTGATAAGTATGACTCATACCTGTTAAACCTTCGTTAGAGTAAACAAGTACAGCTTCAGGTGCTTGGAATTCTTCTCCAGCTTTTAATAACCATGTGAAATCAAATGGATTGATACCAATTTGCATTCTAGCTTTGCTATACATATCAACTTCTGTATTAGCTAAGAAGTTACCACTATATACTAAACTCATAGCATAAACATCGCCATTTGTTTCAGTAGCATCTTTACGAACAAGAGCCATAAATGGATTTTGCGCATGGCTACTTGCACCACGACGACTTTCTACACATTGTCCACCGATGCGAAGTGGTGTACGAATGATATGACGTTCTCTAGCCCAAGAACCAGAAAGCTGAATCATTTCAAATTTACTATCTTTAAAATCAACGTTTGCACTCAATACACGTTGAATTTTTACATCATCAGCACTTTTATTTATTACTTTAACGCTACGAGCGATAGCATTATATTCTTCAAAAACAGTAAAGGATAATTCTACATCAACATTTTTTACTTTATCAGTTAATGTAATAATTAAAGTTTGAGCTTCTTTATCTGCTTCCACATATGTTGCAGGTAAACCTTCTAATGCAGGTTTGCCATCAACAATTTTATAATCTACATATCTAAAATCTGTAGCACTTGTACCATCAGCAAATTCAAGTTCAATAGCAGGACTACGTAAGTCTGTAGAACCATATCCAGGATATTCTTGTTCTTTAGACTCTAAATGGAAAGCATCTATATTATCTGTATTAGCAACAAAGCTAAACCAATCTTTTCTACGTACAGTATAATCAAGATTTTCAGATTTTAAAGGACGCCCCCAATAAAGATGGAGTAAATGCCCTGTTTCTAAGACTTTCATCAAATAACTTGTTTTAGAAGTTTTTAAATGAAATGTCTTTGTTTCTTGGTTAAATAAAATCATCTTTTATCCTCCTTGAATTAAAAAACTTCTTGCATTAATAACTAAATTAAAAATGCTAAGATTTTTTGCAAAATTCAATACAAATAAATCTGTAAACGTTTTCGCTTTTCTTGCTTAATATTATAATATTTATAAAAAATAAAATCAATGTTTTATGTTTCTAAAAATTGTATCTATGTTGTTCTTTTTCACTTAATTAAAAATTTTATTTAGCTAAATAAATTATGATATAATATACAAACAATAAAACATTTAAAGTGAGTGTGTTTTTATTATGATTTTAACAATAGAAAATTTATGTAAAACTTATGGAGAAAAAGTCTTATTTGAAAATGTAAACTTCAGCCTATCTTCAGGTGATAAAATAGGTATTGTTGGTGTCAATGGGACGGGTAAATCTACTTTTATCAAAGTTATTGCAGGTCTTATTCCTCAAGATAGTGGTAATATCATCGCTGGCAAAAATATAAAAATTGAATATCTATCACAAGATAAAATTTTCAATCCTGAAAATACTATTCTAATGGAAGTATTTCAAGGTAATCAACCTATTATGCAAGCGCTTTATGATTACGAAATCACTCTAGCTCAAAGTCAAAAAAATCCTCATGATCATAAATTACAAGAAAAAATTATTAAATTAACTAGTAAAATTGATGAATTAAATGGCTGGCAATTAGAAAGTGATGCTAAAACCATTCTAACTAAATTAGGTATTATGGATTTTTCTGCCCAAATAAAAACCTTATCTGGAGGACAACAAAAACGATTAGCTTTAGCTACAGCATTAATTCAACCATGTGATTTATTATTACTTGACGAACCTACTAACCATTTAGACAGTGAAACTATCGCATGGCTTGAAGAATACCTTCAAAAATTGAAATGTGCTTTAATCATGGTAACACATGATAGATATTTCCTTGATTCTGTTGCTACTAAAATTTTAGAGTTGGATAAAGGCAAATCTTATGTTTATACAGGTAACTACACTCAATTTTTAGAATTAAAAACTGCCCGAGAAGAACGCGAAGAAGCTTCAGAACAAAAACGTCAAAACTTTTTACGTAATGAATTAAAATGGATACGTCGTGGTGCTCAAGCTCGTTCTACCAAACAAAGAGCAAGAATACAACGATTTGAAGAAGTAAAAAATCAAAAAGTAAATATTGATAATAGTAAAATTGAAATGGGACTTGCAGGCTCTCGTCTAGGTCGCACTGTAATTGAATTAGAAAACGTAAATTATACTGTAGATAATAAAACAATCATTAAAGATTTCACTTATACAGTCTTACGAAATGACCGCATAGGTATTTTAGGACCTAATGGTTCTGGTAAAACTACCTTATTAAATATAATAGCTGGCATCTTGCCACCAACAACAGGAAATGTAAATATTGGTCAAACTGTAAAAATTGGATATTTTGCTCAAAAAAATATTGATATGGACGAAAGACTTCGCCCTATTGAATATATCAAAGAAGTTGCTCATCACATAACATTAGCTGATGGTACACAACTAAGTGCATCTCAATTAATGGAAAGATTTTTATTCCCAGGTACACTTCAATGGACTCCTATCAGTAAATTATCTGGTGGTGAAAAACGTCGTTTATTCCTATTGCGAGTTTTAATGAGTTCTCCTAATGTTCTATTACTAGACGAACCTACAAATGATTTAGATTTACAAACCATGTCTATTTTAGAAGAATTCATTGATAATTTTAATGGTGCTATTATATTTGTATCCCATGACCGCTTTTTCATTGACCGCTTAGCAGATAAAGTCTTTGTTTATCAACAAGACGGCTCGCTTCGTCAATATCCTGGTGGCTATTCTTATTACAAAGGTGTTGAAGAAAAAGAATTGGCTACATTAGAAAAAGGAAAAAATACTGAAACAAAAAACACCATTTCTGATACAGAAAAAACATCTAAAAATACCACAATTAAAACTGAGCCCGTAAAAAAACTTTCTTTTAAAGAACAAAAAGAATATGCTGAAATTGAAGCCATAATTGCTGAAACAGAAGGAAAACTAAAAGTAGTACAACTTCAAATGAGTCAAAATGCTTCTGATTATGGCAAATTAAATGAACTAACAAAAGAAGAAACTGCTCTTCAAGAAAAATTAGATTATTTAATGGAACGTTGGGCATATTTAGAAGAATTAGCCGAAAATAGCAAATAAATCTAACAAAAAAGCTTTCTATTTAGTACAAACTATAAATAGAAAGCTTTTTTATTAATTATTAATTTTTTTGTAATTTATTCATGAATTTTTCATTATTTATAATAAATCTTTCATGTATTCCTTTACCAATAACTTTATGCGTATCTTTTGCTTCAACTATAAAAGTTAATTTTCTACCTTCTATTTTATCTAAAGTAGCTATAGCTGTTACAACATCATCTAAAGCAGTTGGTGCGATATGTGATATATCTAATTTTATACCTACAGTACCTTCTCCTTCTTCCAAATAATCTTTTAAAGCCATGCAAGAAGCCTCTTCCATTAGCGCCACCATCGCTGGAGTTGCAAAAACTGGCAAGGCTCCACTTTTCATTATTTTCGCTGTATTTTCTTCAACCACTTTAACTTGTGCTTGTCCTTTTATACCTGTTTTTAAAGTTAACATTAATCTCATTCCTATTCATTTAAATATATTGTTTATTTTAACATATATTTAAAATTTATCCATAGAGTTTTTATGCAAATTATTAATTCATAAATATTCAAACTAATTTTACTCTTAAAACAATGTATACAATGTTTTATCTAGATTTTACATTGACTTAACATAACATTACTACTATAATGATAAATATGTTTTTAAATATATTGTTAATATGTTAACTGCATAAAATAACAATATATAATCAGTTTTTATGCAAAAAAATAAATTTCAAAAAGGAGTCTTTTTAATGAAAAAGTTGCGCATTAATCTAACAGCTCAAATATTTTTAGGGCTAGTATTAGGTGCTATCTTTGGTTATTTTTTACCTGATATCGGGTCACAATTAAAACCATTAGGCGATGCGTTCATTCGCATGATTAAAATGATCGTTGTACCTCTTATTTTTAGTACTTTAATAATTGGTATTGCTGGTACTGGTGATTTCAAAAAACTTGGTCGTTTAGGTGGTAAAGCCATCATCTGGTTCGAAGTTGCTAGTAGTTTAGCTTTAGTTGTTGGTCTTGTAGTCGTAAATGTACTTCAACCTGGTGTTGGCGTTTCTCTTCCTTCCATTGGAGCTTCTGCTGGAGCTAATGCTGCCGCTACTGCAGAATCTTTCAGTATTTCTATGCACTTATTAAATATCATTCCTGCTAACATTGTTGAAGCTTGCGCTAAAAGCGATATGTTACAAATCATCTTCTTTAGCTGTTTCTTCGGTGTAGCTCTTGCTCATATCGGCGAAAAAGGAAAAATTGTTGTTGAATGTTGTCGCGGTGTAGCAGAAGCAATGTTCAAGATTATATACATACAAATACAATATAATACATATAATTATTTAAAAATAATATAAATACGAATATCCATTTTAGAATTCTTATTATCATCGATTCTTTCTACATATACTTTGTCAACAATTTTTCTTATAAGATTTCGTTTTTCTTCTAATGTAACTTTCTTTTCGTTTTTAAATATATTATATATAAACTCAGGTTTATTTTTTCTATTTACTGATTTTGTTAGTTCTTCTTTCTGTTTTTTTAAGTTAATTAATAGTTTACTAATTTTTTCTAATTTTTCTTTAGCTAAATTATCATCAATAAGAGAATCTGTAAACCATTCAATAATTTTATTCTGTTCTTTTTTCTTTTTATTTATACTTTCTTCAATTTTTTTTATTTGTAAAAGTATACTATCTACTTTAATATTATTTTCTTGTTGATTTACATATTTTTCTATATTCTCCTTTGATATGCATATTTTAGATAAAGCTTTCCAAAATATTTCATCTACTTTATCTGCTAACATGAATCGACTAGTTAAACAATTATTATATTTAGATTCATCTTTTTTCTTATAATTTTTACTAGCACATATATAATAATCTTTATTATTAGCTGTCCTTGAATAAATACTTCGACCACATGTACAACGAGCTATTCTTGATAATAAATGTGTTCGTTTTTCATTCCTAGATGAATTGTCTGTATTTTCTTTTATTTTCTTATTAGCTAATTCAAATTGTTCTTTATCTATGATAGCAGGAATAGGTATATTAATCCATTCTGATTTATCTTTATATCTATTTTTTTCTTTTGGCGAATTATGTTTAAATGCATGAAAAACTCCTGTATATGAATCATTTTTTAAGATTCTTAAAATAACAGAAGGATCATTCCAACCAACACTTTTCCCACGAAAAAATTTAGGAATATTTTCCATCTGAAATAACATTAATATTTGTCTAGAACTCATTCCATTTATATATAAATCAAAGATTCTACGAACTACTTTAGCTTCATCATCATTTATTTCGTATGTCTTTTTATTTTTATTATATTTGTAACCAAAAAGATGACTATTTGTTATTTCACCTTTTAAAAATTTTTCTTTTTTACCACGCATACAACGTTCTAATATTTTTTCTCTTTCATATTCTGCTATAGCACCTTTTATTAAATAAGATAATCTTCCATCTACTGAATGTTTATAATCTCCATAAACAAATACTAATTTTTTGCAAAATTTTTCAAATTCTTCAGTTATAAACAATTGTTGCCCTAATTTTCTTGAAAGCCTATCTTGGTCATAACAAATTACAATATCAATCGTACCATTTTTAATTTCCTTTCTTAATTTTAATAATCCAGGTCTATTTAAAGTAGTACCCGAAGTTTCATCTGTATATTCTACAATATTAGTGATACCTAGTTCATTTGCCTTTTTTCTACAAGCTTTTATTTGACTTTCAAGTGAAAAACCTTCTCTAGCTTGTTTTTTAGTAGATACTCTAGCATATATTGCTGCTGTATGAAAAATGTTTTCCATAATATGAAAACCTCCTATAAAAAAGCAGGTCTATTACTGTATAGTAATATTATATAATGATTAAATTAAAAACAGTCATGATGTTATTTATAACATCATGGCTGTTTTTATGCTCTTTTATTTTTATAATCTTCTTTTTCTAAAGAATTTGTAGACGTGGAAACTGATAATGTTTTTCCTTTCTCAACATCATCCAGTTCTAAATCAATTAATTTGTGAATTTCTTCTCTAGATAACTCATCATCTATTTTATTACTTTTTATGTTTTTTGATTTATACATATTACTCATAATTTGCATAGCTTCTAACATTATATCTTTTTGTTCCGAGGTCATTGACAAAAATGCTTGCATAGCTTCTGTTTGTAAGTCTGTTAATCCATATTGTTTCTTTAATTCTAATAATAACAAATTATTATTTTCGTTAATATCTTCTTTAAAAATTTTGCCTATTCCTTTTTCTAACCATTCTTTCTGTATATTAAAAGTATTACAAATTATTTCAATATGAATTGGTTTTATAGGTCTTGTTCCTATTTCCCAACAACTAACAGTTGATTTTCCAACTTTAATTTTTTTACTAAAATCAATTTGATTTAAATGAAAATATTGTCTAATGTATTTTATTCTTTCTTGAATAGTTTTCAAATAAAGTCACCTCTTATTTTTATTCTTTTTTATAATTTAGCACATTTTTAGTTACTAAGCAACTGAAATCATTGACATGATTTATTAAAAATGATAATATTTAGTTACTAAGCGTTTGGCTTCTGGTTACTAGGTAAATAAAAAGCAATTAAAGAGGTGAAAACTAGCATGATTAATTCTTATAAAAATACAAAAGAAGAACAAGCCATTTCTCTCTTGCAATCTTTACCTTTAGAAATGCAAAAACAAGCTTGTTGGATGATGAAAGGTATTGCTATTACTAATAGTAATGGAAATAATAATTTTATTAAAAATATTATAAATTTAAAAAGAAAACAGGAAAATTTCAATTATTAACTATAAAAAGATGGAGAATTAATATGACATTAGATAAATTAAAATCCATGAAAAAAAATATAAAAATAATTACTGAAAATTGTAATGCTACTATTTTTTTTGACAAACCTAAAACAGAAATTATTGAGAAAACAAATTTCGAATATGCCAAAATTTTATTATCTAAAATATAAAGATAATTAATACAAGCCTATATGATAAATAATTTATTATATATAGAGCCTATACTTGTTATTTTGCCTTTGTACTAGGTTCAGTACAAAGGCTTTTTTATTAGTCTTTAATTTTATAATTCATCTGAATGTCGTATCCCAATTTCTAATAATTTTATAATCAGCTCATTTTTAGTCAATTTAGAATGTTGTTTATTCAAAAGATTAATATCTTCAAATATTGAATTTGATACAATATTTAATCCTATATTAAGAATATCACATGCAGCTTTTGAACGATTTTTATATCTATTATCAAATTGAAAATCTTCTATTTTTTCATAAATATCTTGTTCACATATGATTGTTATACGAGGTTTATTTGTTGGCATAATAAAATATATCCCTCCATTATATAAATATATATTTTCTTTTAATACAACAATTTTACATGGCATTTTACTAAATTGTCAATTTTATTGACAATTTTACATGACAATTTATGTTTGTTTAAACTATAATAAAAGTGCTAAAGGTTATCACCTATAAAGGTTATCACTTAAAAAGGAGAATATACAATGCTAAAGCAAAAAAAAACTAATACTATACATTTTGTATCGATTCCAGAATTAGATGATGCTCTAGATGAAATGAAACGACAAAAATATTTTAACGCATCTAATTCTAAGATGATTAGAGATTTATTATTTTTAGGTATTGAATCTCTAAAAGATAAAAAGTCACGAAAAACAAGCTCTACAAAAGATATTAATGATGTTTCATCTTTTAATTTTAAAGAAGCAAGAGAACGAATAGGTTTTTCAACAGAAGCTGTAGCTACATTTGCCAATATACCAGAAGAAACATATATATCTATAGAAAATGGTGATATTCAACCTACTGAAAAACAGTTAAATATTTTAAACGATATTTTTAATATCTCTATAGAATAATGAATTCAAAAAAATTTACTTGGATGAAAATGATGTCTGATTTCTATAGTAGGTTGGAAACTAAAGGTATATTAAGTATGCCAGCTGGTGTTGGATATATGGTAATAATTATATTTCAAAAGATGCAACTTCTAAGTCTTGCTAATGTTGGAAATGAAGGTATTATAGACTATAAACATATTAAAGAAAATTTATATGAAGAAATTTCAGTTCAAATCTCTGAAAAAGTTCAAGATATAGAACTTACTATTAATGCTTGTTCTAAAGTAGGTTGGTTAGAAAAAATAACAGATAAGAATAATAATGTCATTGGTTTATATATTTATGAATTAGAAGTCGGTACTGAAGCAGATTCTACATTCCGTTCTCGAAAATCAAGGCTAAAACAATATTTAAAACAATATCCAGTAGAATCAATTGGAGAAAAATATGATATCGATATTTTTTATGAAATAATGATAAAAAACATTGATAAAGGTCGTATACAATCAAAAAAACAATTATTGGATACAATAGAAAAATTGTTGCATTGCAACAATTTACCACCTATGTTGCATTGCAACATAGAGAAAGAAACAGAGAAAGAGGTAGAGATAGAAACAGATATTGTTAATATGAAACATGAATTTGAAAAAAGAGGAATTCGTTTTGATTTTAATGTAGAAAAACAATTTAAAAATTTTGATACTAAATTACTATTAAAGGAGCTTGATAATTATTATTTAAATAGAAATAATATTAGAAATCCATTAGCTTGGTTATTTATTGCTTGTAAAAATCATTATCAATTCAATAATAATATGAAAACTTCAGATACAAAAGTAAAAACAATAAGAACTAATGCTGATAAATTAAAAGCGAAACAATTAGAATTATTAATAAAAGAAAAAGAAAGATGATTTTATGATAAAACAAATTCCTAAAAATATTAAAGCAGAAGAAGCTATTTTAGGTTCTATTCTCATAGATGAACATTTAATAAATAAAGTTTCTGAAACATTAGATGCCAAAGATTTTTACAGACAAAGTCATAAAACGGTATTTAATGCTATGGTATTTTTAAACAATAAAAATAATGCTATAGATATCTTAACTCTAACAGAATACTTAAATAATATTAATAAACTTGAAGAAGTTGGTGGTATAGCCTTTATAACATCTCTACCTAATAAAGTACCATCTACTGCTAATATAAATTATTATGTAAACATTGTAAGAGAGAAATCATTTTTAAGAAAGATAAGCTATATAGGAGAAAATATAGCAAATTGGGGTTATAACAATGAAAATAATACTCCAGAATTTATTTTAGATAAAATTGAAGAAATGCTATCTAAAATAACAAAAAAAATGGTTGTAACTAAAGTAGATAATATTCAAAGCCAAACATTAAAGGCTTATATGGATATTGAAAATATAATTAATAATAAGGGCAATTTATTAGGATTAGAAACTGGATTACATGATTTAGATAATTTTCTACAGGGTTTAAAAAATTCTGATTTTATAATTCTAGCAGCACGTCCAAGTATGGGAAAAACAGCATTTGCTCTAAATATAGCTAGTTATTTAGCTATAGAAAAAGATATATCAGTGGCATTCTTTTCTCTAGAAATGTCATCAAGTCAACTTATTCATAGGATTTTTTCTAGTCGTGGACTAATAAAGATGACGAATTTAAAACTAGGAAAGTTAAATAATGAAATGACACAAGATTTGATAAATATTTCTAATAAATTATCTCGTTCAAAGCTTATTATACAAGATGATATATTTAACTTAACTGTTTTACGTTCAGTATCTAGAAAGTTAAAACGCGAAAACGATATTAAACTTATTATTATAGATTATCTTCAACTACTGGAAGGTACTCGTCGTGAGAATAGAAATCTAGAGATATCTGAAATATCTAGAAGCTTAAAAATTCTTGCTAAAGAATTAGATATTCCTATAATTGCTTTATCACAATTATCTCGTAGCGTAGAATCAAGACAAGTAAAAAAACCTATGTTGAGTGATTTACGCGAATCTGGTTCATTGGAGCAAGATGCTGATATTGTAATGTTTCTCTATCGTGAAGATTATTACAATCCTGAAACTGAAAATAAAAATATAACTGATGTAATTATAGCTAAAAATAGAAATGGACCAACAGGAACTATTCCAGTATATTTCCATAAAGAATACGTAAGATTTCAAGACTTAGCAAAAGATTAATAAGGAGAGTAGATTATATGTGTAAAAAAGCAAAACAGTTCTGTGATTATGCGGGTATAAAAGAAGAAGATTTATAAGTGAGGTTTTTACCATGACAAATCGTATTAATCCTAATCCAAACTACTATTCATTGGCAGCAAAAAAGAGACAACAGGAAGTTGAAGAAAGAATGGCATTATTGAATAAAATTAAGGAAGACGCCGATAAACATAATATGAGTTATGGAAAATATAAAGAAAAATTACGACAAAAAGGTTTATTATAGAGAGAAGAGAGAAATTTTATGAGTAAAATAAAAAAATCTATACTAAATATACTAAAATTACTTATACCTGACGATCTTTTAATTTTTTTATTTCTTTTTTTGGGAGTTATACCTATGATAATTTATTCAAGTGTTTATATATATAATGGGTATTTAGATTTTAACTATGCAAAACAAAATATAATGGAATATTATAAAAATAATAACGCTTATCCTACAGATATTAGTCAATTAAACAAAGAAAATTTAGTTAATATAAATGGCAATATGTATATATACAACAAAGATACAGATAATTTAATAAAGTATGTCCCTATTATTAATGAACAAGGAAAACTTATTAAATTTGTGATAAAAAGATATGATATAAATGGCAATTTTGTTGATGATTTTTATGAAAGTGAGGTTTTCAATTTATGAACAAAGTAATATTAGCAGGACGCCTTGTGCGTGATCCAGAATTACGTTATACACAAACAGGAAAAGCAGTTGTAAGTTTTTCTTTAGCTGTAAACCGTAGATTTAGTCGTAGTGCTGATCAACAACAGACAGCGGATTTTATTCCTATAGTTGTTTGGGATAAATTAGCTGAAGTATGTAGTAAACATTTATTTAAGGGCAGTCAAGTCTTGATTAAAGGTCGCATTCAGATTCGCAGTTATGATGCACAAGATGGAAGTAAACGATATGTTACAGAAGTTATAGCTCAAGAACTTGAATTTATGGGTTCAAAACCTACAGCTTTAGAAAATAAACCTCTTTCACCACAAGCTCAAAATTTTGGACAAGAAGTTCATCCAGATGAAGAAATTCCTTTCTAAAATTAGTTTAAATAAAAAAAGAGGAAATCTTATGAAAACAGCTTTAACAAAAGAAATTGAGCAATCTTTAATTTTTGCAACAAGAGCTAATGAACCCGGCATTTATGGTGCATTAGAGGTAACTTTAGGAGAAGGTTATGGAACAGAACGTATTGATTACATGACAATGGATACAAAAAATATATTTCGTTGTTATGAGATAAAAATATCAAAAAAAGATTTTTATTCTAAAGCTAAATTATCTTTTGTAGGTGATTATAATTACCTTGTATTAGCACAAGATGTTTATAACGAAGTCAAACAAGATATTGATATTAAATTTTATGGAATAGGAGTATATGTTTACAATGGATATGATTTAATTTTAAAGAAAAGAGCTAAACAAAAAACAGTACATATAGGACAAAAAATTGACCTAATGTACTGTATGATATGGAGTTTTAGTAGGTATACAATAATGGAGGCTTTAAAAAGTGATTAATAAAAATACAGTGATTGCCCAAATGATGAATATGCTAAATATAAATGATGATAAAGAAATTATTGGTTATATAACAAGTGTTATATATGATGATAAAGAAGTTCGTTTTTTAGTAGATGGAGAAGATACGGATATTATTTGTTTATATTTAGCTTTAACTGGAATATTAGCTGATAAACAAAATTTAAATATTCATGATTTTTTAGAAAAAGTAGATGTAGCTTTATCCCAAAATGTGAATATTGATATATTTAAAAAGAAACAAGTATAATATGTTCGATTTCGAACATGTTTAAAAATAAGAAAAGAGGTTACTGAAATGATAATAAAAGAGATTAGAAAGTTTGCTAATGAAAAAGGAATTGTTTTACCTAAAAAAGCAACTAAAGAAGTATTAATTCATACAATTCAAGTTGCTGAAGGTAATAATAGTTGTTATGCTACTAAAAAAATTTGTTATGATCATTCATGCCTTTGGCATGAAGATTGTAGAAAAACTTTTAAAAATAAAAAAAGCCATGAATAAATTCATGACTTTTAATTAAACTACTAAAATAATAATATATTTAATATAATTCTATTCTATTTCTATAAGTTTAGCAATAAAAATTTTAAGAGGTGTTTTTATGAGAAATATTGATTTGATAGAGTGTGCAATGCGTAGATTAAATTTGCAATATGATGTTCCTTTTAAATTATTAGATGGTAAAGAACTTTATAAAATTATAAAAGAAGATAATAAATTCATAAAAGAAATCAATTTATTGTTTTGTAATGAATTTACACATGGAGAGTTTAAAAAAGATAATAAAAGTAGTTTATTCAATATTTTGTTTGGAAATAAGATTATATGTAAGAAGTGTGATAATTTAGATTGGATAAGCAAATAACAGTAAGGGGCATTTTAGATGAATAATAATATTATTAGAAATAAAAATGTATTAGATTTGTTTATGCAAGAAAACAATATAGAATATGGTAAACCATTTGCTATAAAAATATGTGATTATTTAGATGTAACTTATAAAATAGATATAAACGGTGAATGTTTTTATAAGATAACTAGACTTGATGATAAATGGAATAATGTAGAAAAAAATCCTTTAGATATATCACAAGTAATGTTTAATAAAAACATTACAATATTATAATAATATGGAGATGACATAATGATAATTTATTCTTTAATAAATATGAAAGGTGGAGTAGGGAAAACTACTATTTCCACAAATTTAGCTGTAGAATTTGCAAAAAAAGGACTTAAAGTACTTTTTATAGACAATGATGAACAAAGTAATAGCTCATTATTTTTTGATGTCGTAAATAAGAAAATGACGCTGACAGATTTATATATTAATCCAGAAATTAGCTTAAAAAAGATATCTTATGATACACAATATGAAAATATCAAATGTATTCCAGCAGGTTTAGATTTAAATAATATTTTAACATTATATTTAAGTGATGATAAATATGCGTATAAAAATATCGATAAAAGGTTTATTTTAAAAAATAAACTTTTAGAGATAGAAGATGAATATGATATATGTATAATGGATAATCATCCTGGTATGACAGTTGCAACTTATAATGGTTTGATGGCTGCAAATAAAGTTTTAATTATAACCACAACAGATATATACGCTGAGCAAGGTTTAAAAGCAATGTTAGAATATTTTTCTTCTATTAAAGAAGAAAGAAAAAAGGACGATATTTATTATGATGAAAGTATATTAGATAAGAGTCTAAATTTAGAGGGTTGTTTAGTCAATAAATATATTTATAATCCAAATTTCACAAAGCGAAAAGAATATAACTACTTGAAAACAAATATTCGTATGGTTCCAAGAAATAAAATGTTTTTATTAGATAAAGCAATTATTGAACATAAAGCAGCTGTAGAAATTATGCCAAAATCTAACTTTGCTAAGGATATAAAACGATTAGCAAATGAACTTATAGATAATATTATTAAATAAAGTAGGTGTAATTATGAAAAGTTTAAGTGAAGCTTTACGAGTAGCTAGTCAAGAACAAAATATGAATTTTGTAGATGAAAATAAAATCTATTATAAAGATATAGATGAATTATATCCTAATCCACATAATGAAAAATTTTACAATAAAATAACAAAAGAAAACATACAAGATTTAAAACAATCAATTTTGACTTTGGGTGGTATTACTAATCCTCTTACTGTTACAGAACATAGTGATGGAAAACTATATATTGTATCAGGAAACAGGAGAAGAGAAGCAATTAAACAATTATTTGAAGAAGGTTTGATAAAAGATAAAAAAGTTCCTTATAAAATAAAAATATTTCAAAATGAAGAAGATGAACTAAAAACCATAATTTTACTCAATACTCAACGTAAAAAAAGTATATTTGAAGAAAGAAATGAATATATATTTTTATTTGATATGTTCAAAAAAGAAAAACAGATTATGAATATATCTGGTGATACTAGAAATTATGTAGCTAAAAAAATTGGTATATCACCAGTAATGTTACAAAGATATTTAAATTTAGATAAATTGGCAATAGAAATTCAAAATGCTATAAATGCTCAAGATATATCATTTTCTGCTGGAATTGAGTTTTTAGGAGTTGATAAAGATATACAGATAAAAATTTTTAATAAATTAAAAGAGGAAAACAATTTAAAAGTAGGAGCAATTAGATTATTAAAAAAAGAAAGTTCAAAATCTAATACAATAGATAATAATTTATCAGATGTAAATAATACAGACGAAGATATGTCTATTGAAGAAAACAATGTTTTATCTGATACAAGTAATGATGCAGGCGAAGATATGTTTATTGAAGAAAACAATGCTTTATCTGATACAAGTAATAATACAGATGAACATATGCAGAAAAAAAATATATTTGAAGGAGTAATATCTGATTTAAAACCTTTTATTAAAGAAGACGATATTCACATAAGAGAAAATAATAAAAGTAATAATAGTGAAGATAATGATTCGTCTAATGTTAAAGATCTATCTTATGGTAAACAATTCTGGAAAAGACAAATAGAATCTTTTTTAGAATTAATAAAAAAAGATGGAAATGATATAGATGTAAAAGATAAAGAGGATTGTATACTTACTGGTAAAAAATTAATAGAAACATTAACTAAATGAAAAGAATAGAGATTATAATTTTCAAGGGAAAAACAACTCATGATAATAAAATTGTTAGAGGATCAGGTTGTGTTCAGAAAAATAATAATAAAACGTATATTTTTGGACAAGATGCTAATGGAATATATCATGAAGTTGAAGTAGTTACAGAAACTATTCAAATAAGTAGAATTTGGAAATATATAAAATAAATAAAAGTAAATAAAAATTATAAAATGAATAAATTTTGATTGTCCCTTTTATATCAACGTTTAAACTCAAAAATAAATTATATAAAATAAATAAATTATATAAATTATGTAAAAAAAACAAAACATGTTCGATTTCGAACATATTATTAGGAGAAAGTGTGATGAATTTAAAACAATTTTTTTACTCTCAAAAACATTCTATTATTTTAGTTGCTATAACTTCAATAATATGTTGTATTCAGATTATATTTTTAGGAGCATTTTTATACACTCAAATACCTAAAAATGAAATACATCAAACAGGAAATATAACTATCATAAAAGATTATTTTATAACTGGTACTAGTAATAATATTAATAAGCATGTATATATATTACTAGATAAAGACACAAAACTTATGTATTTGAGTATAGATACTATACAAGATGGAAAGATTGTAGCTACTTCTCAATCTGAACTTTATAATAAAAGACAAAGCATAATGACATATAAGGATTATTTAGAAAGTGAAGATAATGAACAAAATACTTTAAGTTTAAATAATAAAGTTCAGCAATCTAAATCCAATACTTCCACTAATTCTACTAATGAGGAGTAATCTTTATGGTTAAAAATGATACAATGTCTTCAGAAAAAGATGATGTAATATGTTTAAAAAAAGATTATTATGATGATCTTAGAAAACGGTTAAAAGAGCAAAACCATGAAATTGATCAATTAAGAAAAATATTAGATGACGGAAAGGTTTCAAGAACAGTTGAAGTTATTGAAGAATGTCGAATATATATTTTTAAAAAAGCTCCAATAATTTTTTTACAGTTGTCACTTTATCCATTAGGAAAGGCAGAAAGAATCTCATTTATAAAGCTCTTAGATACTTTAAGTGATTTTATAGAAATGGGAAGATCGTTTTTTTTGAATGATGAAAAAAGAAGATGAAAATAAAATTATTGGAGATAAAATATATCGGTTAAGAATAAGTAGAAACTATGATAGAATGACGTTTGCAGAATTGTTAAAGGTGTCTGAGAGAACGATTCGCAGATGGGAAACGGGTAAATCTAAGGTTAGAGAAAGTAATATATTAAAAATATGTTTGCTTTTTGATATATCAATAGCCTATTTTATAAAAAAAGAGAAAGGAAATGATATACATGACAAATAGTTTAAAAGAAGAAATATCTCTTACTATTACAACGATAGATACTTTGATAGTTAATTTAAAAAATAATATTAGAATAGATAGCAAACGTATATTCATAGTAAAAAAAATAACAAAAAAATATATTGAATCTTTAAATTTAGTATTAACAATGAATATGAATAAGAAATCTGATGAAATAGATGATTCTTTTATAAAAAATTTTATTTATGATGAAAATGATATTGATAATACGATATCTTTTTTAAATGAAGTAAGATCTATCTTAAATAAAATTCTGTTCGAAATCGAACATATTAAAAAATTATGATCTTCAGACAAAATTTAAAAGATAAGATAAGAGAGCAAATTGTTATAGATATGTTAAGAAATTATTTTTCTAATAATAAAGATATAAATATGTTAGCAAAACAATATTTAAATAATTATATTTATAACAAAAAAAGTGAAGCTACTTATATTTTGCGTTATAAACAAAATATCTACAATTCTAATTATAATGTAATAAAAAAAATCTTTGATAGTAATATCTTAAGAGAAACAGATATTATTCTTCTTAAGATGAGATATAAAGATAATCATACATTTACTTATATATCAGTTAAACTAGAATTGGATATTAATTTTATTTATTTAAGAAATAGAAGATTGTTACGGTTCTTTAGCTTTTTTATAAATATAAATGATCATATTGCTTTTGACAATATATATATGTTATCGCCTAAGCTACTCAATATTCTTGAAGATAGAATATTGAATGAATATGACTATGCATTATTAGGTAAAGAATTGTTAAGTAAAAATACATCATTAAAAATAGATCTAGATTATCTGGATTTGTTAGAGATGAAAAAACAAAATATAAGTTTGATAAAATGGTTAGTAGAAACTTATTTAGACAGAATTAAAAAAGAAAATCGTTTCATGGAATTTGCAATCTTAGAAAAGACTTTTAATAATATTGATATTACAAGTAAAGAATTAGGGAAAATATTTTATATTTCTGAATCTAGAATTGTACAAATTTGGTCTAATTTAAAAAAAGAAATAAAAAATTCATATTTAAACTCTTAAAATCTGTTCGAAATCGAACAGATTTTTTTTTAAAAATTAAGGATTTTAAAAAAAATTTTTTAATGATGATGTTATCATTACATACATAAATATTATTAAGGAATTAAGGAGTGATATTTATTACAACGAAAAAAAAAGGAATTTTTTTTAGTATAATTATTGTTTTTATTATTAATCTTTTTTTATTAAAAGATTATTTACCTGAAAAATTTATTATTAATTTTTCTTATTCAATGCCAGTAGGTATATATATGATATCAAATGATGTTAATTATGAAATTGGAGATATTGTAGCAATAATTCCTCCAAATGATGTGAAAAAGTTAATGATATCTAGAGGATATTTAAAAGAAAAGCAATATCTATTAAAAGAAATCAAAGGTTTAGAAGGACAAAAATATCATACTGTAAATGACTTAGCATATGTTGATGATAAATATATTGGTCAAATTTTTAAAGTTGATAGCCAAAATAGACCATTACCTAGATTTTTAGGAGAACATACAATACCTAAAGGATATTTTTTGCCTATTGCTGATAATAGACCTAATTCTTATGATGGAAGATATTTTGGTTTTCTAAAAATAGAGGATATTAAATATAAACTTTATCCTTTAATTACATTTAAATAAGATAAGGAGTTGTTTTTATGAAAATATTTAAAAAATCTTTATTAATATTAGGAACATGTTCATTCTTATCGCTATCAACAAATTTAGTAAATGCAAATCCTACATTTGTTCCTGATGAAACAATACAGGCTATAAATGAATTTAATAAAGAAACAAATTTCGATATTGCATTAACTGAATATCGTAATCAATCTAATAGTTTTGTAGTAGATGATATGTTTAACAATATAGATTTGTTAAAAGTTGAAATAGAATATCAGATTAAAATAGCAAAAGACAATAATCAAATTGATAAAGTTGTTACTTTAGAATCTTATTTGAAATCATTAAATAATAATAATACATTTGTAATTGAATATATGAATTTAAGTAATAGTTCTTTTAATGATTATGAAATTGCAAATCAAATTCAAGATTCTATAAATAATATTTTAACTAATGTAAAAATAGATAATAAGAATAATGAAAGTAATTATTGATATGAATAAAAAATACTATATTATCGACTTTATAGGATATGAAAATTATCCTATAAGATATTTAAGATACATTTTAAGTAAATTTAAACATAAAAATTTAAATTTATTTTTATTAGCAATAAATGAAGCTGTATGTAATGCAGCTAGATATACGACTACAAGTATTAATACTTGTCATATAAATTTACAAATATATTGTGATGATAATTATATAAAAGTGTTAGTAGTTGCTAATACAAATCATAATTTTGCTAAAGATTTGAAAAAAAAGCTTAATGAGTTAAAAAACGAAAAATCTTGGGCTAAGTGTTTAAAATCTCAAATACGAGGTAGAGGTTTTTGGATAATGTTAGAAAGAACAGATTGTATTTATGTTGATGAGTTTATGCAATCAGTTTTACTAATAAAGAAAATAAATAAAATTAATAGTAAGTATCTTAATTTATCTGAGCTATTAAATAAATTTCATATTGGTATTCCCAAAAATATTATAGGAGGTTGAGTAATGAATATTAAAATTTTAGCTATAGTAGATGAAGAAAATGCTAATGACATAATGTCTATTTTAACAGAGCTAAAAAAATACAGTATTCAACCAATAATAACATCTAATATTTTAGATGGTATAGATTTATTTATAGAAAATAATCCTCCTATTTTAATTTTAGATGATAAATTAGAAGGTTTTATGTTAGCAAAAACTATAAATGATATGCAGAATAATAAAACTGTTATTTTTATGTTAACCAAATTAGAAAAAAATTTATTATCTAAAGAACATTTAAATATTAATTTTTATATACCAAAACCTCTAAATAGAATCTTTTTGCAAGTTACTATAATGTCTTATTTAAAAAATTATATATTTATAGAAAAAGAAAATTTGGAAATAGAGAGAGCTGTGAAAAAACAAGCAGAAAATTTGCCAAATAAAATCGATAATGATTTTATAAAAATAAACTATATTTATAGTCCTTATAATAAATTGTCTGGTGATAAATTAAAATTATTATCAGATGAAAAAAATAATAAGTATTATGGCATAGTAATCGATTGTACAGGTCATGATTTATTAGCTTGGCAGCAAACAGGTACTGTAGAGATTATGTTTAAGTATGCTTTAACATTTTTAAAACAAGGCATATTTACTAGTATCAAGGAGGTTTTGGAAGATGTAAATAAAAATTTGGTTTCTGAAGAAATATATGTGGCTGCAACTGTTTTTGAAATAGATCTAAATCAGAAATTAATAAAATATGTAAGTGCAGGAATTCCAAATTTCTTTATAAAATATAAAAATTCTGCTACATATGAAAAAAAATTTATGAAGGGAAAAGTTCTAGGTTATAAAATAGATGCTAAATATTTAGAACATACAATAGAAATATGTAATATAGAAAAAATAATATTTACGACAGATGGATTAACAGACACATTAAATATAAAAAAAAATATAAAAAGTGATGATATATCAGCTTTTTTTATAACATTTAAATGAGGAGATGGTTTTATGATTATGAAATATATTACGACAGAAGGTTCAACAGCAATCATAAAGGTTAACGGAATTTTAGGAATAAATGTAGTTAGAACTTTGGAAGATGAATTTTCCAGAGCGCAAGAAATTGGATGTAATAATGTAATATATGATCTTTCTAATACAGAATCTATTGATAGCGTAGGATTAGCATGTATGATGAATATAAATAAAAAAATTAAAGAAAGACCTAAGTTAAAGAATGTAAATACTATAATTAGGGGACTTTTAGAAACCTCCGAGTTAATTGAGGATTTTGATGTTGAATAAATCAATAAAGGACGGATCTTATGATAGCAATTACCTTATTACCTTTTGAAACACAATATGTAAGAGCAAAAGAACATAAAGAAAAATTAAAAATAGTAAAAACAAGTGATGACTTTAATCCTATGCTTGAAGCTTTTAGGAACAATAATTATGAATATTTATTTGATACCCTGAAAGATATTGTAACTTTTACAAAAAATAAAAGTGAAGAGTATTATTTTATAATACCTGACACAGAATTTGAAACTATAAATACAGAACCTTATAATTTTAAATTTGATAATGATGAAAATGATTTGAGTTTTTTGGAAGAAAATGATGTGGATTCTAATAAATTTTATTATTGTTTTCCAACGCAAATGAAAACCAATGATAAATGGCTAAAGACTTATTATACAATAAGTAAGCAAAATATTGATACACTTTTAAAAGTAGCAGAGGATTTGGATATAGTTGTAAAAACTATTGAACCATTATCAATTGCATTATTTAGATATATGAATAATTGGCAAAATGAAACATATATCATTGAAATTAATAAGGATAAATCAGATTTGGTATTTTATTCTCCTATTTTTGGCTTTTATAAATATCAATTCAGTTTAAACATGAATAATTTTAATAATGATACAAATTTAGTAGAGAATATAAATGAAGACTTAAAATATGCAGATAATTATTTCTCTAAAAAATTAGACAACTATTTAAATGCTAATCAAGATATTATTTTAATTATGTCAGAAAGGAATAAACGTAGCTTAAATTATAAAGCACCTCAATATAAAAAATATATAACTGATTTATATAATAATAATGATGATATTATTATTAATAATAATCCGTATTTTGCAATTGGTGTAGGGAGTTTATTACAATCTTTCCAAGAAACATATTTTAATTCTAAAGTATCTGATTGTTTATTAATAAAAAATTCGAATATTTTACCACAAAATTTTGTTTCTGACAATGATTTACTTATATATAAATATAATTTACAAAGAAAAACAAAATTTGTTTCTCTTATATTAGCAGGAGTCTTAGCATTACAAATAGGAGCAATTTTTCATTTCAATAGTATTACTATTCCTGAAAAATTACAGAATGACTATGCCATAGCTAGTAAAGAAATAAAAATTCTAGAACAACAAGAAAAAACCATAAAAGAAGCTTTAAATGTATCAGAAAAACCACTAGATGTTTTATTTAATCTTATACGAGAAAAACCTGATAATGCTCATTTAGGCTTTACTGAACTTGAAATAAGTTCTAGCGAAGGAAAGACTAAAGTACCTAATTGGATAAAGTTAGGATTAATTTCAAATGATAGTTTAACTATAAAAAGCTATGTAACTAAGCTTACTGAAAATAATGAATTTGGAATTGTAAATGTGACATCTATTGATAATAATAATCAAGGAGCAAAAGTAGCCGAAATATCTATATTAAAACCTGGACAAGATCTTCAAGATACAAAAGATAAGAACGCAAAAAATGACACTAAATAAAATAATAAAACTATGTAATGAAAATAAACAAATAGCTTTAAGTATGGGTATAGTAACTTTTTTATTACTAGTTATGATAGATATAATCAAGGAGCAAAAGTAGCTGAAATATCTATATTAAAACCTGAACAATATGTTCAAAATACAAAGGATAAGGATGCAAAAAATGACACTAAATAAAATAAAAAAGCTATGTAATGAAGATAAACAAATAGCTTTAAGTATAGGTATAGTAACTTTTTTATTACTAGTTATGATAGGTAGCTTCATAAAATTAGAACAAACCTATTCGTCTGCAAAAGAAAATGAACAACAAATTATATCAATGACTAATACTATTGAGAAATATAATAAATTAGCTAATAAAATAAATGCAGAAGAATATAAACCTATAGATAAAAGTCAATTAGATTTTGTACAAACTGAAATTTTAACTAAGGTACAAAATCACAATCTTTTATTAAAAAGTTTTGATAATAAGAAAGTTAGTACAAAAGCAACTAATTTTAAACAATATAGTTTAATAGTTCAAGGTGATTGGCAAAATATGATTTTATTTTTAAATGATTTTTCTTCTAAAGATGCCTTGATTTCTATAAATAAAATAAATATTAAACATGCAAAAGATAGTAAAACATCCATTGAATGTGAACTTCTTTATAAAGTTTATATAAAATGAGGTCTATAAAATGAATTTAAAAATAATACAATTTATTAATAAAATAAAGGGAAAAAGACATCTAAGAATAGATAATTCATCTAATAATAAAAAAGAATATATAGTATTATCTTTATTATTATTTATAGGTTGTAGTTTATTTACTTATACAACCTTATCTTCAAAGGAAGATACTAACTTAAATGCTAGTATGGATGTAACAAAAGCGTCTAATAAAAATGCAATGATGTCTTTAAAAGATAATAGTATAAATACTATGACAGATAGTATTAATCTAACTTCTTTTGAAAATCCATTTGTTTTAGTAGATGACTATCAAAATATTAATGATATGTCAGAATCAGCACAAGAAAAATTAGCTAAAAATATGATGCAATCAAATAGTTTACCAATAATTCCTAATTATAATGGAGTAACTTCATCTGGATATGGAGGACAAAATACTATACTGCCACCTATACCGTATATAGAATCTCAAAAACCTGTTGAATCTAAAACTAGTGAAATACAAGGAATAATGTCTGATGAAAATGGTAATAAAATAGCTATTGTTGATGGGAAAATAGTAAAAACAGGTGATAGTTTAAATGGAAATACTATTTCTAATATAAATAATAACGGTATAACTTTTAATAATGGCAGTCAGATTTCTTATAATATAGCAAAATAAATAATGAAAGGATTTATTTAATGAAAATGACAAAGAGACAAACAAAAGTATTATTAGCAACTATTTTTTGTGCAAACATTTTAAATTCTACGGTTTTAGCTAGTCCAGCAGATGAAGCTAAAATGTTTGCAGAACAATTTAAAAAACCAATAAAAATAGAAAATAATATAGAAACAAATAATATAAAAACGAGTAAAACAGCAGAAGAAATTTTATCTGATTTGCAAAATAAAGATTTAAAAAAAGAAAATATATCTAACAATGTGACTATAACAAAAATAAATGAAACGCCTGATAAACCGATTGAAATTTTTGGAGAAGGTATCAATTTAAATTATAAATATAATCCTGTTCCTGATGATGATGTAAGTTTAGCTTCTCTTAATGAATATAGTGGTCCAAAATATAACTTTGATTGGCAAGGTGCAGCACTTACAAAAGTTTTTTATGCACTAGGTAGAATATCTAATACTAATATAGTAGTTGTTGATGCAGATGATTTATCTGATGCTAAAGTATATGCTACATTTAATAACGTTACGATTGAAGAAATTATTAGGTATTTAACTGCAACATATGGATTAAATTATACATTTGAAAATGGTAATTATATAATTGCTAAAGATGAAGATACTATGTTACAGTCTCAAAGATTTTTAATACATTTTGCAAATAAAGAAAAAATAAAAGATGAATTAAAAGCATTAGGTATAGATGAAGCAAATATTTATGCTAATGATCAGTATGGTGCAATAACTGTTACTGGAAATAGTTATGAATTACGACAAGCTGAAAGATTAATAAAATCATTGGATAAACCTGTTAGTCAATGTTTGATTGTAGCACAATTAATAGAAACTACACATAGTAAAGATTTAGAAGCTGGCTTAAATTATACAATGCCAACATATACGCATAATGTAGATGATCCACTTTCACATCAAAATTGGGGAACAAAAATGACTTTTGGTGTAACAAGTTCTTTAAATGAAGCTCTTACTAATGGAAAGGTGTTATCTCGACCTGTGATAACTACTGAAAATGGTAATGAAGCAACACTCTTTATGGGAGATAGAGTACCCATTCCTCAGCAATCTACATCAGATGGATCTACGAATATAACTTTCGATTATCAAGATGTTGGAACTACTTTAAAAATAAAACCTGCTATTGATAAGAGTTCTGGTGTTGTAAGTTTAAATATTAATACTGAAATAAAGAACATCACTAAATACATTGAACAAGGAGGTATGCAAGCACCACAAATATCTAGTAGAGAAGCAGAAACTATTGCTCACTTGAAATCTGGTCAAACCTTTATAATTGGAGGTTTGATGAGTAAAGAAGATTTTGATACTGTTTCAGGTATTCCTGTTTTAAGAAAGTTACCTATTTTGGGTAAACTATTTGAATATCATAAAAAGAATAAATCTAATACAGAAGTATTTATAGCTATTACTCCTTATATTATTGGAGAAAATGATAATCCTAATAATATTGTGTATGATTTAAAATTAAATAAAAATAAGGATAAAGATAATGAATAATAATATATTAACGCCTAAGAAAACAGAAAAGTTTTTTGAAGAAAATGTAAAATTTCAAAAACCTCTTTCTGAAATAGAAATAGATAAAAATATATTGTCTATATTTAATGAAGATATTATAAAGAAATATATTGTATTACCATACAAATTAGAAAATAATGTACTGACGGTAATAACCAGTACAAATAATATGAATAAACAACGAGATATATCTTTATCTATAAAAAAGATATTAAGTATTAATAATAAAAATTGGAACATAACAATAAAATATACAGATAATAATTCTGAATTAAAAAGAATTATAACTCAAAATACGCAATATACTTTTTCAACAATAGCAAATAATGATAAAGAAATTAATATTGATATGTCAGCAACAAGACAAAAAGTATTGAATATGATAAATGTTGCTATTGATAGAGATGTATCAGATATTCATATTTTACCTAATATAAATGGTATAATTGTATCATTTAGGGTAAACGGTAGTCTTAAAGATGTGTCAGATGAATTTAAATTTACATTAGACCAAAGGAAACAAATTGCTAATATAGCCAAAAATTTAGATGAATCAGGACAAGCTCGTACAAGTTCTGATTTGGTCCCATCTAGAGGTTCATTTGAAGTTAAGCATAATGGTATTAATGTAAATATTCGAATATCTACTGTTCCAACAGCAGCTGGATATGAAAAAATAAATTTTAGATTATTAGTTAAAAGAAATAATAAAAGAAAAATAACTGATTTAGGTTATGCTAAAGAAGATATAGATATCATACGTTTAGCTAATAAAATTACTACTAATGGATTATTCATTACTGCTGGACCAACAGGTAGTGGTAAATCCACAATGATTTTTTCCGTTCTGTATGATGAAGTCGATCGAGCTATGCTTAATTACAATGAATTAAAAAACGTAATGACAATTGAAAATCCTGTGGAAATTTCTGAGCCTAGTTTTACTCAAACTCAACCAAGATTGAGTCCTGATAAACCAGAATTAAATCTAGATGCACCAAGATTATTAACTACTTTTTTGCGACAAGATCCAGATTTAATATTATATGGGGAAATTCGTACTAAAATAGATGCTTCTGTTGCTACAATGGCAGGTCAAACAGGGCATAAAGTATATGCCACTGTGCATGCTAATGATTGCGTAACAACAATTTTAAGATTATTAGATTTAGGTGTTTCTAGAGTATCTTTATTAGAACAGATTCGAATGATTATGTCACAAAGACTAATCAAAATATTATGTCCACATTGTTCTAAAGAATATCATTTAACAGAACAAGATAAAATCATTTTAGATGAAAACGATTATAATATATTATCTAAGTCTACTTTAAAGACAATAGGTAATATAGAAGACGTAGAAAAATGTGAATATTGTAATGGTATAGGATATATAAAACGTATTCCTATATTAGAATATATAATAATGACAGATGAATTAAGAGATTTATTTATGGATAGTAATATAAAATATACAGAAATAGCTAGTATTTTAAAACATTGTAAGTTTAAAAATATGTGGCAAAAAACTTTTAATTATATAAAAGATGGTAAAGTTGACTTAGGTGAAGCAATAAGCACTGTAAGCAATAAAACAGCTGTTGACAATATCATTAAATATATACAAAAAGAGGTTTAAAATATATGAAACATATTTTATATGAATTGTTAGTTTTTTTACGTTTAAAAAAACGTACAATTCCAAATGATAATGAAATTTTAGGTTACTTCAGGATGTTTTATTTATTTTTATCAGCTGGTATGCCAGTCAAGGAGTCTCTTGAACAATGTAAAGTAACAGTTAGTCCCTTAATGCAACCTATAACTAAGAAAATTTTAAGTAAACTGGATAATGGTGATGATTTGGAGCTTGCTATGCAAGAAACAAAAGTATTTCCTAAATATATAACTGATTTAGTTGAAGCTGGCAGGAAAAATGGTAGTTTAAAAGATATTGCTTTAGAAATAATCTTTTTTTTAGAACAAAAGATTGATATAAAACGAAAAGTAAATAGTGGTTTATTTATTGTTAAAATAATGTCATTTATTTTAGTCGTTTTGATAGTAGCTGCATTTATTGTAATAAATAAATTTAAAGAAATTTTAAATGATACCAAAGGTGAATTACCTACATTTACTAAATTAGTATTAGATTTTGGAGATATTGTATCTAATAATTGGTATATAATATTATTTTTTATAATTGTTTTATTGATATCGTTTAAAATATTGAAAAAACAATATCGTGAAAAATTTGATTCTTTAATGTTTAAGGTACCTATATATGGTCCAATTTATAAAAATTTAAGTTTCTATAGAATGTCTAGGATAATGTCTTTAACAGTTCAAACAGGCATTGCTGTTGAAGACTCTTTTGAATATGCTAGTTTAGCTGTAGATAATATATATTTTAAAAATTTTATAAATAAAATTATAGACAATTTGAATAAAAAAGATATGTTATTTAAAGATGCTATAGAAAAGGCTAATAAAGAGTATAAATTATTAGATAATAGTTTTATTTTAATATTAGCAGCAGGTCGTAAATCAGGAAATGTAAAAGTTGCATTAGATTCTTGTGCTGCTGACTATAAAAGAGAATTAATGTCTTTATTAAGTACGGTTTCTGATAAAGTAATTACACCTGCATTATTCATTATTTTTATAATTGTAGCTATTATATATGCAGCCAAAGGTCAATCTTATAAATTATTATATTTCTAGTATTATAAAAGCTTATTTTTTATATTTTTTTATTTAGCTAAATTAATTATTTTCATTATTTCTATATAATGAAAAATAAAATGGTAACAAAATGGTAACAAAATTTTGTTACCATTTTATTTTACCAGATAAAGTCAAGAAAGATCTTTTTAATCCTTGAAAACTAAATCATCAAATCTAAAAAACTACATATATCATTGATTCATGCTCTCCCCTGTGATTAAATTTAATTTAACTTTAACAAGAATTGTATTTCTCTATAACAACAAAAAAGCTCCTATTACCTAGATTTTTTCTAAGTAATAGGAGCTTCTTTTTTAGCAATAAAAGAAAATGTTATTTAATTATAACTCTTTTATTAAATTTTATCTATAATTTTATTTACTTCTGCGATACCTTTACCATCTAGCTTATCTACTATTCCAAGATAAGCCACATTTCTAGCTACTACAGAAGTACTAGTAGTTGTAATTATTTGTTTTTGTAATTTGTCCTTAAGCTTTCGTTTTTCATCCTCAAGTTTGGACCTGATAAAAATTTTTGCAAATTCTTTTAATATATTCATACAATCTCCTTATCAAAATAATTTTTCTGCGTCAGTAATTCCACGAGAAATGGCATTAGCAAATTCTTCTATTCTATACATAAGTTTATAAGCGTCTTCTTCATTAGAGATAAACGCTGTTTCTACAAGTACAGCAGGCATACTTGTTTCCCTTAATACACACAAATCTGGACGTTCTTTAATACCACGGTCCACCATATTAAGTGAATTAACAATTTGTGTCTGAATACATTTAGCTAAAATATTAGCTTTTCCACCATTTGATGAATAGACTAATGTTTCTGTTCCTTTTGCACTAGCATTAGCTGCACTATTACAATGAATAGATACAAAAATATCTGCACCACTATTATTTGCAGTGGCACAGACATTAGGTTTACCTTCTGTTTCTCCGTTTAAATTATCACTCTGGATAAGCTGGCATGGATAGCCAATAACTTCCATTGTCTTTTTTACTTTCTCTCCAATAGCTAAAGCAATATCAACTTCTCTAATTCCATTTGCACATGCTCCAGGGTCTAAATCCATATCATGCCCAGGGTTGATAAAAATTCGTAACAATTAAATACACTCCTTTTATTAAACTGGTCGAATTCGACCAGTTTGTTTAATTTAACTAAAAATAAATTAAATTTTAACTTAAATCTGCCAATAATCTACCGATTACCTTCTAATTAAGTCCTTTAACTGTGCGGTTTGTAGGTTTTTATCTTCTAATTACTGTCCAATTATCTACCGATTAGCAACCGATTATTTACCAATTAACTATAAAATAACGTTAATCTATATTACATAAATTAACCGCGTCGAAATCGACACTATTCACCTAGCAAATGTGCTAGGTTTTATAAAAATAGCTGTTATTGCAATATGTTATGCATACACATTACAAAAAGTGCCTATTTTGTAATATCTTTATTATTAACTCGCACTAGTCCACCTAAATATCCAAGAAGTCCAGCACTTATTGTTGTGGATAGTTCTGCATTACCATAAAAAATAGCCGTTATAAGAGCTATTACAAGCCCAATAACGACTACTAAATTTACTATATCCAATTTTTCATATTGCAATTTTTATTCCTCCTCTTTTCTTTGAGGCAACTGAATTGTTTTATTATACAATCCTGTTATTGCACCATTACCACCTAGAGCCTTATAAGTATTGTACATATCTGTTAGGTTTTCTAATGCCCAAATTGGTAAGAAGCCTTCTTTTTCTGCACTGTGGCAAATGTTTATAATTTCCGTACGCAATAAGCTTCTAATAGCTTGATTTCTTGAGATTTCTCGCGCTCTGTATGCTTTTAAAAAATTAAAAAGATACTTTAAAAGCCCCAATTCTATTAAAATGCTTATAACCCTTACCCAATGTTCTTCTAAAAAGCTCACTTTCGGCCTCCTGCTAAACTATTTACTTGTGGTTGTATTTTCTTCTTGTTCCGCTAAATATTGAGCAATATACACACGATAAACCTCTGGTACCACCTTCCTATTATCCCCCTCTATCGGCTCTAAAATCCATGAACCACCAGATACTAATAACGCATAAACTGGCACCATATATTCTTTAATAATATTTGTCATTTTCCATTCTCCTTATTTTCTAATGCTAATATTCTTAATTCTTGTTCTGCCACTGCTTCCGCCAACGATAACAACATTGGACTTATATTTTCATATTTTATAATCGTTGTTTCTTTATTTTGTGGTGGGGTTAATACTACTCCTAATCCTTCTTTAAATTCTGCAATATAACCCACTTCACAATCTTGCCCCGTAACATCTATCCAATATATATCTGGGTTAAAAACCGTTGATAAATCTTCTTTCTTTAAATCTGTTTCAAAAATATATAATACTTTTCCATATAACAATTGCGCATACCTATTTTTAGGCATTAAATACTACCTCCCCATGCGATAAGAACAAAACCACTTTTCCCACTATCAACGTTGGCACTTCCACCGTCGCCACGCCAGTATCCACTACTACCAGCCCCAACTTTTACTGTAATTGTTTGCCCTTCTGTTACGTCTAAATATCCAGTTTTATAACCTCCACTAGCTCCGCCAATTAATCTTCCTCTTAAAGATGAAGTCCCCCATCTCCACGTTCTACCGTTACCGCCTTTTCCATAAGTTCCCGACTCTGTATTAAAATTTAAAGCCCAGCCAACACCACCAGCAATTTCCGTGCCCATTGTATAGCCGATTTCCTGCATTGCTACAGAACCCTTTTTCCCATTGGGACTGCCTCCTGCTTGTTGAGTTCCACCAATTTCACCATAGCCTATAGCATTACCATAGTTCAAATTCCCACTACCTCCCCCGCCTACAGAAATACTATCTATTGAACTGCCACCGCCAGCCGATACATTTGCGTTATATTGACCACGACCCATTGCTCCGCTTCCCGCTCCTGCTATTGCGTATCTTATACGGGTTACGTTTTTAGGTACTGTAAACGTAAATGTACCAGCTGTGATATAGCTTTGTTCTGTATATACAGGCTTAGCACTGTTCAAAATCGCTTTAGTAGCACCATTTTTTTTAACTCTGCCCATTGTAGCCCTATTGTCTGTAGTTTCCCCAATAGCTATATAAGCTGTAACGCCGTCTATTTTTGCGTTTATATAATCTCCGCCTATTTCTGCTGTTGTGGAATATGCTTTAGCTGTATGTTCGGTTGCACCTTTTTTTAAGTGTAATTTTTTTGCTAATTCCGCCATAATATCACCCTACTCTATCCATAATTCCGAACCGTTTGAAAAAACTATCTTCGGAACTTTAATATTAACACTACTAATAATTTCTACACCTGCATAAGTTAATTTAGCAATTTGTACTGTATTATCCTTATTAACAAAAGCTATGCCACTATCAGCATTCACCCCTTTAATACATAAACAGCCAGCTTGATTACTATCGCCAATATAAACATCATCACCGATTTTGTTCCATATACCGTTTGCCAAATTTAGAGCGCCTGTTAATGAGCCTCCACTTAATTTTAAATAACTGCCATCATGGTTATGAGCAGACGGCGCAAATGTTGATGGTTTTCCTGTGATTAAATCCCATGCAAGGCTTTTCCAAACGCCATCTCCTGTAAAAATATAACTTGCATTGCCGTTTCTTTTCGGCATTAATCCATTTGCCGTTGTTGATACAAGTGATGTACTTGCTTTTCCATTCCATGTATTTTTTTCAGTATCAGATACAAAACGATGTGTAGCATCTTGAGCAATCATACTTGCAGGATGTGAGCTTGGATGTACATAGTTATTTGCGCCTGTTGCTATGCCGTCCAGCTTTTTCTTAAGCTCCGGTGTCATGTAGCCCTTTAAACTGTCCGTAACTACTCGCCAGTCCTGTTCATTTACCACGTTTTGCAGGGTATCATGCCACTGCTTAAGCAGTTTTTCATTGGATAGGAGCGCACTAAGGATTAAGTTCATGCCGGTGTACAACACTTTATCTTTTGCGATAATCTGTGGAATTTCTAAAAACCAGTCATGACCGTTTTCTAATGCTCCAGGGCGTTTATAACCGTCTATTTCTGTTGGAAACTCAAGTCCGAACTCTGTTTTTAATTCTTCAGCGTTCAAGTTATCACCTCATCTTTAAAATTCTATTGTCCAGCGGAATACTGCGCCGCTTTCTGCGTCTATGCCTTTGCTTGTCAAAAGTCGCATTTTAGCAGCAGTGCGTTCCTCCTCATCTATCAGAGCAACTTCATTTATATTTCCTGTATAATCTCCGGCTTCGATTTCAGCTTCAAATTGTACGCTTGTTTCTACAGGATAGGTTACAGAAGTAATATCTTTGGTCAAAACAACATTATTCAAGTTGCCGTTATCAGAAGGCGGCGCCGGATTGCCCTGGTCATCCGTTTCACCGGCAATGCCAAATGCCATTTTTGCTATTTTTGCAATAGCACCTGTCGTCCCGATTGCCTGTGCAAATGCCGCTCTGTAATCGGTTGTAGTTTTTTTATTGGATTGTAAAAAAGTATCCTGATTAAATTCTGCCAGCGGTACCGGTTCGCCGTTTATACTCAAACTCTGCTTCGGATTAATATTTTGTGTATCGCTCATAGTCTTTCAAATGTTCCTTTCTTCATAACTCCGTTTTTATCTGTGCTGTAGCAGGTGCATAGGTTTTCCATATGCGTGTTTTGCATGGTGTAGCTGCCTTCCCATGCGTGGCTGCCGTCCCAACAAAAAGAGCCGTCCCATAGGTTTTTTACGTTCCCTGTGGTTCGGCTCTGCATAGCATTAATTTTACCTGTATTTAATGCCCTGTGTTCAATGTTTTGTTTTAAGTCTATATCTACATAATAAATACTGCCTGCTTTATGGCTTGTTAAAAGTCTGTGCTTAGATGTTATTTTATACGTTATATCTGCGCTTTGCCCTGTATTAAAAATATATGCAGAATTAACTTTAGTTAAAATCTGCGCAATATGAGACTGTCTTTCTTTGTATTTAGCATCCGGTTTTATACCGGACCAGTCAATACTGCCGTCCCAGCACCAGACACCGTCCCAATAAGTCTTTTCTGCCGTGCCTAAATTCCAAAAATTATGGTTGGCGTTTACATATTGGATAATACTTGCCTTATGGCTTGTTAAAATTTTACTCAATATATAAAAAACAATTTTAAATCCTAAATGTGCCGGTTTATATAGTTCTATAGCCGCTCTTAAATCCCCTAAAGATATAAGCCCGTCTATATTAAAAAACACTTCAAACCAGTATTCCGAATTGTGTTCTATTATCTGCGCTGATTTATCCGAAATAAATTTATTTGCTAAATCGGTCATGAATTTAATTGTAGATACATCATGCGCATTTAATAAAATTTTTATGCGTGTACGGCGCGTCTGATAATTGTCATTTAATTTTGGGATAATATTTAAAAATTCCTCGAAATAATCAAGTCCCCAGGTTGCCGTATCTATAAATAACTGGTCCAATAAATCATTTAATATCAAGCGTATGTCTTCATGCTCTCGGCTTTCTGCTGTGTTTACAGTATAAAATTTGTAATCTTTTTGTAGTTTATACGGTAAATATCGTAATATATCTATTTTACTTTTCCGAAGCCAGATATAATCACTCAATTAAATTCACCTGCCCTACAGTCGGAAGCTGTTCATCAGTAAGCACGATATTTTCTGTCTGATTATTCAGCGTCAAATCGCTATAATCTTGTACGCCTGTCGCCGCTTTTTCCAATATAACTTTGCCGACCTGTGCATAAGATACGTATTCACTTTTAAATGCAGTTGTTTTAAAAAAATCGTTTACAGCATTTTTAATGCCGTCGATATTGCCACTACCTTTCGTTACTTTTAAACTTATATCTATATTCAACGGTTTCGGGCTGACCACAGTTACGGTCGCACCTATCGGTCTTTGCTCATCAATGTAGTTTTGTACTTTCGCAATCAAATCTTCACTTGCTATTTCATTTTCAGCATCCGTTATTATTACCTTTACGGTGCCGTTACCATTCCAAAGCGGCAAGACTTTAACTCCGCCTACGCCGTCAACATTTGTTGCCCATATAATGTAATGGTTTTTATTTCCACTTGTTGCCGGTTGTCTAACTTTAAATAACAGACGTTCCAAAAGTTCGGCATCCGTTTCCTCATCGAATCCGTCATATGCCGCCGCTTTATTTGTTACAGCAGATACTCCGTAAATACTCACAGGAATTTTTGTTATCGTTCCAGCATCTACATTGCACGAGGTGCCGACATCCTGCGACTGCGCTCTTATATTGGTTGTTTCTTCCTGCCCGATTTGCCCTCTTTCCACGGTCAGAAAATTTTTGTCGTCATTGGTGCTGAATAAAGAGCCTTCCTGTACAACAGTTCCCGCCTGCCCCGTTACGGTTAAAATAACACTGGAATTTGTCGCTTTTTGCCGGATAATGCCATGTTCTTCCGCCTTTTTTGTTAGCCAGTCACCCCAGCTTGTCTGCGGAAATGATGCTTCAATTATCAGTGCCATTTCAGCATATGCTTTTTCAAATTCTTTGGCATTAGCAGACAGCGTATCCCATGCAAAACTGCCTTCGACAAGATTTACTTTGTCGCCTGCTGTTTCGGTGTAATACTGCTTCAACCTTTCCAGTATATTTTTTCTTGTTTCCATTTCAAACATACATAAATCACACCTCGATTTTTTGTGTGGATTTACCATATACAGTGATAAGCTCTAGATTTAAAATTATCTTTTTATTTACTTGTTCGACAGATATATTATTAACCGCTAAAATGTACGGATTTACAAGCAATGTTTCTTTAACAGCATTATATAATTCATTAGCATTTATCTCATCATTAGCTACCTTTCCTACAAATCTTTCTAAATCTAAACCATAATCATCATAATATGCACCATATCGAAATCGTTCCGTCTGCAATACTTTATATACCCATACTTTTATTGCTTCATTTCGTGTAACTATTTTCATAGAACCATCATCATTATAAATAAAAGAATTTCTATTAAAATCCCATGCATATTCTTTAAATTCTTTTTGCGTATTGTACTGTTCAGTATTTACGGTATTTCCTATCATAAAAGGATTAGTCATATCAATTACCGTCCAATCTTTTGCCTTTACTTAATATCCAAAACTGTTTCACTGTTTTATTATCATCTCCCATAATTGGTATCATTAAAACTTTATCGCCAATTTGCCATGTATCAGTATAAATAATAGAAGCTGTATAATCGTTATCGATATCGTGGTTATGACTTTCATAAGCAGCATCACCGCCACCACCACCACGATTTTGGGTAGCAGAAATTATATGTCCTTGTATCTGCCTTGTATGCCCCTGCAACCAGTAATCATCTATATAAAACCACTTTTTATCAAGTAGCATACCATTCCATTGCACTTTTATTTCTGGTGGTGGACTTACAATAGTGCCAATTTGTACAGTGGATTGTAGTCCCGCCTTACCACCAACATTACGAAAAAGCATTAACATTGCTTTATACGGGTCCTCCGTTTTTTTCATTCAATCACCCTTTGCTTGCTTTTATAATTTTTGTTGGTGTCATATCAAGGCTGTTATAATCTCTACCATGTACCACAACGTTTTTACTGCTACTATTGCCGTAATATCCGCCATTACCATCATAAATTACTACATGGTCATCATTACCATAAACAATAACATCGCCCTTTTCTAAATTACCTATAGAAAAATCTTCCAAAAGTCCGGCACTTTCTGCATTTGCCACCATAGAAGGCACACCAACAATACCGTTATTACACTGCTGTGCTAAAAATGGACTGTAATAGCTACCCATTTTACCAACAGCCTCAGCACAACCATTTCTACCATTATTCATGGTAGTACCTCCCCAAGCGTCAAAACCTGTGGCAAGTCCTTTATCTACTTTTAAACTTCCATTACCGCCACCAGTAGTTTTTTTACGTTTACTACTTTTAAATACTGGTGTTGCGATATCTTGCTGTTCAATTTCTGGTATTTGGGGATTATCTGGCATATATTCCAAAGTTAAATCCATTGTATGCACATTACCACTAAAATTATGCGTATCGCTCTTGATAAAAAATTTTCCTTTAAGCTGTTCTTCCTGAACTTCAATCGTATATCCGGTAATACACTGGATATTGCCGATTGCTCTAATCGAACTTTCGTCCTGCAACCGTTTAAGTCTTGCCTTTGCCATTTTCACATTATCGACCGTTTCGCCCTCTTTCGGTGGTTGCATTCTGTAAATATCCTGTATCATGCCGTAATGTGTAACGTCATCGTTATTCGTAAAAACTTGGCAGATATTGCCGTTATCATCAACCGATTTTATTCGATTTACCATGCTTTCAATACTTTCGGAGTGTTCCGAGTTATCAATATCAGTTAAATCTGTAGCTATATAATCTTCTATCAATTCGCCTTTTTTTATAACTGTTACATCACCGTTTAAACAAATTACCGTATAATCTTCGCCATTCGGATTATTTGTTGTATCAGCTTTGGTATACTCAAACAACATACGGAAAACTTCTGTACAGCTTTTGCCGTCTGCGATGAAACTGACCACGGTATTAATCTGCGGCATATCCACCGCCGTACTTATGCCGATTTCGGCGCATACTTGTTTTATAGCATCCGTTACGGTTATACCATCAAATAGCATTTGCACTTTCGATTTTGCCAAATAAACCATATCATCATAACATGTAAAAGAAAATGTGAAGGTATTGGAATTTCTTTTTCGGTAAAATATTCTGCCTTCAAAAATTTCAATCGGTTCTGATTCGTCCGTTTCGGCATAAGACAAATAGACAAACCCGCCCACTTTTAAATCCAGGGCGGTAAATGCGCTGTCTTTATCTACGGTATTATAAACAATTTCAAACTCAAGTTTTCGTGCCGCCTGCTCGCTGTCGCCGCTCCACGTCCATTTTGTTACAAAATTTGTAATGTCAAAATCGCTTAACGGTTCAGTATACGGCTCGTTGTTATTTTTCTTCTGTTGTAATTCCTGCTGTTCTTTCTGTGTAAGCGGCGGGTCCGTATATTTACATATAAGCATACTATCACCCTAGAAATTTATAATCGTATCATCGCTGATTTTAACGGATTGCTTCGTTGCATAGAGTACGGAACCAACATTTAAATTTTTCGTTTTCGCCAGCGTTTTAAATACGGATAACTGTTTTGCGTCCTGTTCATCTATCGGGAAAAACTGTCCCACGCTCTGCGCCGCCACGTCCATTAAATCCATACCCGGATACCAATTTATTACTTTTTCTTTCTGCTCCTCCGCCGTTCGGCTGGCAAGCCCTGTTGTATCGTTAAGCTTATTCGAGTTTGGCAGTATGTAACGATACTCACGCAAAGATATGGAGAAATATACATCGCTCGTGCCGTCTTTTTCACTATAGTCAAAACTGTCGATACTTACGTTCAGATTTATATTCGTGCCGGATATCGTAAGTTTGCACGGCTGTCCTTTTTGTGCAAAAGAATTTATTTTTTCAACGTAACTGTACGGGCTGTCTGGTGCACCGTTCACAATACCACTATATGCTTGTGCCGGAAAAAAGCTGGAGAATTTCACTGTAGTTAATCCGCGTTTTCCCAGCATATTAATATCACCTAAAGAATTTACATTTACCGTGCTGTTATTATAGGCGTTACCGACCTCGAAAGAAGGCGGCAGCACGGGAAAAGTTACGCTTTCCCCTGCACAGCTCAAAACCAATTTACAGCCCGTATTCAGCCCGCTTCCCGAACCGATAAGACTGTCCACCGCCTGATTTAGAAAAGATAAAATCGAAGCCATTATACCGCCCCCTCATTCATATTAATACTTCTTTTCTGCATTTGATAATAAATCCTCTGCATTAATTTATCCGCCAACTCGTCCATGTCGGCATCATTTTTCATATTTGCACCATAAATATTAATACTGAAATTAAAATTATTACTGTTACTTTGATTGTCTTGTCGTCCCTGTGCATACGCTGTCTGAATAGATTTATCATGCGGAATGACACGTGTTCCACTTGGTAAATCCACGATTTCCGCACCTTTATCATGAATAATTGCAGGACCACCAGCAAAATTTTCAACGCCATTTGCGAATAGTGGAATATTTAATCCTTCAAAAGTTTTGCCACCTATACCTGGTACAATATCTGGCACAGTAAACTTAATAGAATTTATACTTTTAATAATACCGTTTATGGTTTCTTTTACGCCACCTAATATTCCATCTGCAATACCTTTAATAGTAGAAAATACACTGTCAAAGATTTTAACAATTCCTTGCCATGCCATTTCCCAATTTCCCGTAAAAACACCAGTAAGAAATGTAATAACGCCTTCTAGCACACCGAGAAAACCGGTTATAATCGCCGCCGCTACATTAATAGCTGTTACCACTGTACCGACTAATACATTAGCCGCAACAATAAAAGCTCCTACCAATGCGCCGCCGAAAAAACTTGCTACAATCTTCAACACTGAAATTAACGGTTCAAAGGCTCCCTGTCCGTTTATTGCCATAGTAAAAATATTATCTAAAGCTACAAGTGCCGGGTTAATAGCAATTTTTAATTTCGGTATAACGTTCATCAAGCTGTCCCATGCCGGTTTTATTTTATTCCATGCGCTGATTAAAGCCGTTTCAATACGTTTCCATAAACTTATAAAATACGGACCAACCATATCCCAATTTTTATAAATAAGGTACGCCGCTCCTGCTATAGCAATTAAGGCAATTCCTAAAGGGCTTAATGCAAAAGCAAAACTTGCTTTAACTAAACCGAAAATACTTTTTGTTGCTCTTCCTATACCACCCGCAAAACTTTCCATTGCTCTACTCATGTAAAAAGTTCTGTACATTCTTGATAAAGACTCTGTTGCTAAAATCGCTGAGGTTCTAAATTTCTGTAATCGCGTTATTGCCGTAGTTTTTATAGAAGAAATAGGATTTTTAGGCATTACATTTACTATTGCTGTGGTAATATCGACCCATTTTAAAGCACGTATTCTGTCAAATTCCTTTTTAAAGTTTATATATAATTGCGGTTTATTATTTTTTAAACTATCTATTGTTTGTTTAATCTGTGCAGAAATACCTGTGAATAGAGATTGTTTACTGCCATCTTGAGCTGTTTTTAATAGAGTAATTTCCTTATTTAAATTTTTATAAGCATTAACCGTATTTAAAACAGCAAATTGTAAAGCCTTGTTTCGAATACTTCCGCCTTTAGCCGCCAAACCGATATCTCCATAAAGTTTTACAATACCGCCACCAATACTTATAACTTTACCTGTTGCCAGCATAAAGCCCGTAAATGCCACCGTACCCATTAAGATATCGCCTATTAATAACTTTGTTTCCGGGGATATGGTATTTATCATATCGGCAAAACCACCGATAGCGTCCGTCATTGCCTTAATTTGCGGTGTCAGTACACTACCAAAATTAATAGCAAGACTTTCAAGACTCCCTAGCATACCATCAATACTATTTTTAAGTGTACCTTTCATTACTTCAAATTGAGCCTGTGAAGAACCAGTTGCATTATCCATTGCATCTTGCATTGCTTGATAATCTTGGGGTGCTGTTTTTATTAATGCTAATAAACCACTATAAGCTTCCTGACCTGCTAAAGCTTGAGCAATAGCTACTTGTTCAGTATCAGACATACCAATCATTTTTGTTCGCAATTGCTCAATTATTGGCTGTATTCCTAAAAAATTTCCTTGAGTATCTTTTACTTGTAATCCTAATCGCTCAATAGCTTCTGCTGCTGATTTAGGTGGACTAGATAACCTTGTAAAAATAGAACGAAGTGATGTTCCAATAGTACTTGCTTCAATACCATTATTTTTCATTATAGCCATTGCTGTAGATAATTGTTCAATCGAAATATTGAGTGTTGCAGCAGGAGCACCAGCATACTGCATAGCCACACCAAAGTCTGTCATACTAAGACTAGATTTATTTGCAGCCATCTGTACTACATCTGCTACTCGCATAGCATTACTAGCAATATCACCTTGTTTTAGATTCCAAATATTAAGAGCATTACTTACAACATCGGAAGTCGTAGCTAAATCCTCACCACTAGCTACTGCTGCTGTAATAACAGATGGCATAACACCAACAACTTGATTAGCGTCATAACCTGCCGCTGCTAATCTATCCATACCTTCTGCTGCTTGCGTGGCACTTATTGGAAAATTTGCGCCAAACTGACTTGCCTTCTGGCGCATCATTTCCATTTCTTCTGCTGTTGCTCCAGCTTTTGCCGCTGCTCCAGTTATAATGCTATCAAAATCAATAAATGCACGACCTCCTGCTGCACCAATTGCTGTAATTCCAGCTGCAATTGGTAACATACTCTCACCGACACTACTAAATCCATCACCAATACGTTGAATATCTCTACCCATACGTTGATGAGCACGTGCTGTACGTTCCATTTCATTTTGAACACGTACAAGAGGGGAGGTCATCATATCTATTAACCTTAAAGTTACATCAATTTGTGTTGCCATTTTATCCCCTCATTTTTTTTATTTCTTCTTTTATATCTTTTTGTTCTTGCCTTATAAAAGCTTCAATAATGGTTCTTTCACCATTGCCCATATTAAAAAAATCTAATGGCTTCCAATGATGTTTTCTATAAAGCCAATACATCATATTTGTGTTGCCATCAGATTTTATTAGTTTTTTATTTCTTCAATATTTTTTTGTTTTTCTTCTTCACTGTAGCCAGATAATGCACTTATTTTATTTGCTATATCTGTAATTTCACCAGCTAAAAACAATTTTTCATACATATCAAACGGAGTAGTTGCATTAAACTTTTTAAGTAAATTAGTATCTGCCAAATTTGGTTCTTTTATTCCTTCATTTAATGTAAGCATTTGCATTTTATATAAATCTATATTTTTACTTTTTCCCTTTATATTAATAGCTGTTGTTTGAATTTCAGAATATCTTTTAGCTGGAATAGATTTTAAGGTAAGTACAAATTTTTCTCCCAAAACTTTACTTAATCTTTCAACTTCATATTCTTCTGTTTTTTCCGCCAATACTTCATTTACATCAGTGTTTAACAATACATCAACTAAACTCATTTTCACTATCTCCTTTAAAATTAAAATAATATTAAGCGTCGGCTGTAACAGGCACTTCAAAATCCGTAAAAGTAAAATCATAATCATCTTCTGTAAGTTTCTTGGCTTCCCAGTCCATAAGAGTAAGCTTATCAAAAGTTGCATCGCGAATAATAACTTCTTCGCGTCCTACTGCATCCGGGTCGTCCAGCTTTACTCTAATAGTAACAACTGTCTGACGGGCATTGCGGATATTATCCGCCATAAGATTAATAAAGTAAGAAGATACATGGTTCATTTTCACATTTCCAGAACCCTCGCACCCTGTAACTTTATATTGTTTAAAATAAGTTTTAACCTGATTAACCTCTTCTTTGACAAGTTTTATTTCTGCTTTAAAAGCGGTTACTTCCGCCATATATTTCCCGTCTATCCAGATTTCGCCCTGCGTGCCACTCATTACACGCTGTGCAATAAATTTATCCATAAAAGTAAACTCCTTTCTTAAATATCAAATGGTAGTTCTATATCTTCCATAGCGTCAATTATCTTAATTTTGCCTTTTAAAAATACTTTTTTCTTTGTATCTAGCTGGTTAATTTCATCATCACTCATATCTGCAAGTTCATCTTTGGTATATAGACCATTTTGGAGCTGATAATTTTTTATTGCTTCTGTATCAAGTTCTACTACAGAATAATTAGCTTGTAAAAGACCTTCACCTTCAAGTTCTTTAAGATATCCAGTTATTGCAGTAATAAGTAAACATTTATTATCATAAGTATTTGCATATTTACCTATATAGCTATCCTGCGCTGTAGTTCTAATATCATCATAAATCATATCCATAATGTCTACGATTTTAATTGTTTGATAGCCTTCTTGTTTTCCTTGCGTTGTAGTAACAAGACTATTTACTGCACGACTCATTTTATATTTTGTGCCATCATACCAAATAAAAAATTCACCATTATTAACTTTTTCATCATTTTCATCAAGGTCATATTTATCACAATCAATTACTTCATTAAGTGGTGCATATGTTGCACTTATCGTAAGTGGAGTACCTGCAATAAGTCCAGCAATACGTGCAGTATATTCAGCTGGTGTATAAGTCTTTGTAGCTGTTTTTATATATTTATTACTAAAATTAATAACACCCTCATAATCTCCATCATAACCTGGCATTACTATTTTCATTTTTTTATATTTATTTTCTCGATAACTTTTTACCCATGTGAGTAATGTTTCAAGTTGATCTGCTTCTACTGTAGGAATAGATAAATAATCAAATCTTTCTGTAGCTATTTTTTTTAGACTATCCTGCCATTTATCAGTGCCTTCTTTACCTTTAGCTTGTAAATAGACTTTAATTCTATATGGTGTCGTTACATATCCCAATAAACATTTTGTAATATAATCTTTATTATTTTCACTAAGAATAGATGGTATATCGTCTGCTGTATATATTACAAAAGGATTTTCAATAGCTTCTGAAGCTGTTTCTATACCACAAACAGCTTCACCACAAATAGCACTGCCTACTATAGCATTTTTATTTGTAGTAAGTTCATCAATAATAGATTGTTCTTCTTCTAAAATTAAAGCTACAATACCACGTTTACTACGTTCAATTGCTGCAATGCCTGCTTCTTTAAAAGATACAATCACATTTGGCATTCCTAATTTTGCCATATTGCCCTCTCTCCTTCATTTATTTTTACTTTTAACTGCATTTCTTCCATTAAATCAGCTTGCTTCATTGGTCTTATAATTTGCTCCAAATAATCCATCTTTACTATCATTTGGATAATATCTTGTCCTTCCCCTACTCTATCAATAGTAAATTCATTCACATGAATATATCTCTTTTTTAGAGGTATTCCTCTTTGAAAAAGCATTTGAAGTCTATCCATAACATCAGCATAATGTATTTCATTTTTATCGATATCTTTCGGAAAATATGTCAATATAATAGACAATCTTTTCTTTGTTATATTTTTAGTCTGTGGGATATTAGTACATAAACATTTAATAAAAAAGCACGGTTTAGCGAAATCTTCTAAGATTTCATCACTATAAACCGTGCTTTTAAATTCTGCTTTCAGCATTATGCCAATTTGATTTAAGATATCTATTTGTTTTACTACATCAGCCATCTAATTTATCTTTTACCCGCTTATATACACCTTTCCACATATATTCTTGTAAATCATCTTGCTGTTCATCTATAGTTTTTTGTAAAAAATGCTTTCCTTGTACAAAACCTTTTTCTTGTCCTTTCTTATCCACTATTTTATGACCACGATCAATAAGATGAAAATGTGGTGCTGTAGAATAAATATTGGCATGAATGTCCTTGCCATAGCCTTCAATTTTCTTTTTCCAACTTTTATTTAATTTTCCTTTATGATCCTTTCCACTATCTGGACTATTTGTTTTTAAAGCCTTAATCATACGATTAGCACCACGATTTAAAACAGTCTCAACATCATCTGGAAAATTCTTTTGCACCGTCTGCAATCTACCAATAAATTCTTCAAAACTAATTCCCATCACTAACACCTGATTTCTTTATGCTACACATTAATTCTAGTTTTATATGCGATTCATAAGGATCTATGACATTTTTTATTTCATATAGATTATTTCTATATTTAACTAACATAGAATTATCTATATTTTTTCGATAGCGAATAGTTATTTTACTTAAATCTTCCGTTTTTTCTTTATATTGTTCATAATAAGCTCTACCTCTAAGTGGCTCAATTTTTGCCCATACTTTTAAAAACGGTATTAATTTTTTCTGCGTCAGATTATACTGCGTTTCAACATCTTCATATTTTAAAATCGTTATGCGCTTATCTAGTGTTCCAATTTCTTCAATATTAATCAAGATGTTTCACTTCCTAACGGTTTATAATGCTGTGCTAGAGAAATATGTGTAATTATGGCTTCGATAGAGTGCGGTAGATTATTAACATTGGTTTTGGTAGAAAAAACGCTTCTGTTTTCATACCAGTGCGCCACTAGCATTTTAACAGCCAGAACAAAAAGCTGGCTGTCATCACTATACTCTTTGCCGGTAGTCTGCTCTAGATAATCAGTAGCAGCTTCGATTAAACCGCCTATAAGCTCATCATCTTCGGTCAAATCTTCATCAATGCGCAGATATTCCTTTGCTTGCTCAAGTGTAACAGCCATGCTTTTTTTCACTCCTTTTATTCTATAGCAATTACCCCTGCACTACGTAATGCCGCTAAAATAGCATTTATTTTATCTTTTTCATCGCCACCTGCCGCGTCTGCAATAGCTGCCTGTTTTGTTAATCCACTATCACCTGTGTCGCCTTTATCACCTTTTGCACCTTTTAAATTTTTAAAAGCAAATGCAAATGTACGTGCCTGTTCTGTTCCACCAAGAGTAACAGTTACTTCTGGTGTACCTGTATTGGCATCAATTGTTGCTGTTGCTTCTGTAATAGTTGCCGCTGTACCATCTGTCCCATTTGTGCCCGGGTTGCCTGCATCGCCCTTATCACCTTTCTCACCTTTAAGATTTTTAAAGGCAAAGGCGAATGTGCGTGCCTGCGCTGTGCCGCCCGGTGTTACGGTTACCTCCGGTGTTCCTGTATTAGCGTCGACCGTCGCCGTAACGGATGTAATTTCTGCCGCTATGCCGTCATCACCCTTATCGCCTTTATCTCCCGGTGTACCGTCTGCCGGTTTATCAATATAAGTTAAATTCCCGTCTGCGCCGAGAGATAAAATCTGTCCCTGCGTGCCGTCTGCTTTCGGCTTTTCAAGTTTACCTTCAAGGGCTGTGTCATGTGTTTCAAGTGCAGTTTCAATTTTATTCATATTTTCAGCATTTACTGGAGTTTCATTATCTACCCAATTAGTTTTTGTATACATAATTATTTACCTCACTTTTATTTAACTTTCTTTTCCTACTATTGTTTGCCCCACTATTGCCTTACCTACTATTGCAGGTGTGGGGCTATTACTCTCCCGCTTTTACCAATTTAACAAGGCTATCATAGATAATAGGTTTACCATCACATACCATAATACTTTTACGGATAATATCATCTGTATCATTATCCTCATAAGTTTTCATGCCGACTTGGAAATTAGTATTTAATGTGTAATCACTAAAATTGTAAAGGAAAGCAAAAACCTTATTAGCTTCTAAAGTATCGGAATAATTATCTAAATAATTTGTAAGCACCACAGTTCTACCTAATAAACTACGTTCCGCTTTTCCAGCAAATCCATAGTTAACACGTGCAATAGGTTGACCGTTTGTATCTGTCATGCCAATAAATGCCATAAATGTTTTTTTAGTCATACACCAAACTGCACCTGATTCATACTCCATAGGGAGTTCAGCTTCAGCGTTTACCAAAGTTTTATAGTCAATTTTGCTTACCTCTATTTTTGTGCCTTTGGCATCTTCTTTTAGAATACCTGTTGGTTGTCCAACACCTGTACCAGAAATAATCGCTTTTTCTAATGCTTTTGCCATTGCTTCTACTACATTATTAACAAGTGTTGTTTCAAACGCACTATATGCCATATTTTCTATTTCTAAAGTAACAGCTACAGCACAACGCAATTTGAAATGACTAAAAGTAATAGTACCAGATAAAGTCTTTTTCTGTTTATCACTGCCTGCACCTTCTGCTACCCATGTAGCTTCTGGTTTTACGTTAGAAGTTGGAATAGAAAGACCTGTTTTATAAGCTGTACGTGTTACAAGTGGCAAAATCATACCGTATGCTTCAAGTTTTTCGATAATTTTATTGAGTGTAACAGATGGCACCAATGCACCAATATCTGTTGTAGCAGTTACTTCATCACTTCTAAATTCTTGAGGAATTTTTTCACCACGACAAACATAATTCATAAACGCTTGTCTATATTCTTCACTATCAAAAACATTTGTTTTTTTAGCTGGTTGACCTGCTGTTCTAGTTGTCATTGTACCTATACCATCAATAATTGTTTGACGTCTGCGAATTTCTTTTTCTTCTTCGTCAAGTTCTCGAAGTTCTTTTTCAATCTCATCAAAATTGATGTTTTTGTTGCCCTCATCATTTAATAAAGAACGAATTTCTTCTTTTCTTTGCAAAATTTCTTCTAATCTTTTGTTCATATTCTTTCTCCTTCGCATAAAAAAAGCACGTCTAACCGTGCATTACAAATAAGTCATTAAATATAATTTTTTTCTTCTTTTTTCTTCTTGTAAATCTTTTTCTAGGTTCACAAAATACTCTTTACTTCGTGCCTGTATAGATGTTCCATCATACGCTGGAAAATCGACAACCGCCACATCATAAATTTTATCAAAAGCGGTTATTGTACGTGTATAAATCTTATTTTCTCTATCAGATTCCGTACGTTCATTTTTTACAGTAAATGCGAAGCTCATTTTATTAAGGTCTCCACGTTTTATAAGCTTATACACATCTGTACCATTATTAGTGTCGATAATATCTGCACTAATTCTAAGGCCCTTATCATCCGTACTCATGGTAAGAGTATTATTACTTGCTCTAGCAAGTATCATGGCCACATCACCATGATTATACTTAAATACAGTATCACTCATATCTGCACCAGTAAAAGCATTGCGGTCTATTACTTCCATATACTTCCAACCGCTCCACTCGCTTTCCCATATCAATGTCCTTTGATTAAAAACTGCTGCATACCCTTCTACAAGTTGCTTATTTTCTTCATTTTCACTGGCTGGCTCCAGGAGTGCCATTCTTGTTTCCATTTTCCCCATCATCTTCACCACCTTTCAATGAATTATCATCTGTTCCAGTTTGATATAAACTTTGGTCTTTAGCTTTTACAAAATTCAAGCTGATAAGACGTTCATCACCGCCTTCTATACCAGCATAACCAAAGATTGCTCTTATTTCATTGATTGTCATACCGCCAGTAGGGATAAGTGTTTCACAAACTTTAATTTTAGAAGCCACAGACATGAAGTTTAATCTATTACTTTCCAAGATGATTTCATTTCCAAATGCACGTTCTCGCCTTGTAAACATCTTATCTGTCATTTCTTGAGCTAATTTAACAGCTACAGGTTCTATGACAGATTCATAAAAGGCTATATACTCATCTTCTGTATATTTGCCCATTATTATATTTTCATTCAAACCAAAATGTTTATATATGTTATCTCTAACATAACTCATTTGCTGGCTATTAAACGTTGTTACTTTTGTGGTCAACTCATGGAACTCAACTTTATTATCAATACTTGCAATTCCTGAAGGATTGTTAGTTGCATAAGTATTAACAAAATCATCATGTGTTTTCTTCATGTCGTTTGGTCTCATGGTCGTTAACCATTTCAGATAACCTCTAAGCGATGTAAAGCTTTTTACTGCATTAACGATAGATGCTTTAGCAGCTTTCAATGTTGATAAATCCTCAATCATTATTTTGGAATTATCATCACCAAACAGCTCATCTCTATTAAAATGACGTCTAATGTGAATCAGACTATTGTAAGGGACTACAGTACGCTCACCACCGCCAAAAGTAAAGCGTGCATATAAATTACTTTCTCTATCCTCTAATATTTCTAGCATTGGAAAATCCAAAGGATATAAAGCTTCTACATTTTCCAGTGCTATATCCCATTTTATATAGATAAATGCATTATTATATGTGTAATATTGAGCAATTACCTTTTCTAAAAATTCACTGGTTGTCATTAATTCATTGGGGCAATTACTAAGCAAATAATTTAATCTATCATTTGCGTTTTTTATAATCTTCCCATTTTCTTTTACAACGTGCTTCGGTCGCATTTTCCCAAAGTGTTTTGCTATGGTATCTACGCAATCCCTAACAGTAGAATCATCGTAAGCGTTTCCAGAAAAAGGAGTGTACGCATTAGCATATCCATTTAATAATTTAAGTGCCGTAACATCTTTAGCTTGTTTTTCCCTGCCAAAAATTTTATTGAATAAACTTCTAAACTGCAATTTCTCACCCCCTTTTTAAATAATATTCATGTAATCTTCTTTGTTTCGTTCATAGACTACATATGCATCCAAAAGAGACGCAAATCCATCTATACGTTGTCTTGGGTTTTGTAATTTACATGGTTGGATATTACCATTTTTATCCATATCCACACTAACATTTGCCATGCACCATTTAAGTACAGGATTATTGTTATAGTTTATAAGTTTAGCTTCTAAATCTGCCCCCAAAGCTTTCATCGGACCAGATAAAGTTTTCTTACCCTGTATTACTGGCTCCATAGTTGGCTCGCCAAAAGTATTTATCATATCCTGAACAAAGTATTTTGCAGACCAACTATCATAGCCACATTTAAATAAATATATATCTTTTTCATTCTGCATTTCTTCAAACCATTCAACAATAAGTCTATAGTCAATACTGTTTCCTGGACTCACTCTCACAAATCCACGTTTTAACCAAATATCATAAGGTACTTTGTCCTCATTTACTCGCTTTTCAAGTAATTCTTCTGGTATCCAATACATCTGCTCTACATAAAAACGCTTTTCATCTTCTAGCGTTTTAAAAAGCATAGTTGCACATGTTAAATCAGTTGTAGCAGATAAGTCTATGCCACCAATACCATAACGTGGTTTTAAAATTCCGATATCAAACGTTGCTTCATTATTTAGCTGCTCAAACGTCAAGAAAGCTTCTGTTGCAGTTTCTCGCACATTAAAATCTTTACATAATAAATTTTTAACATAATAAGGATTAGCCTTTGCACGATTTACTTTATCTTCTAATTGTTCTTTATTTTTTATTGTTCCTAGTGCAGGATTAGCCTTTGCCCAATATTTTGGATTAGTCCATTCACTTCTTCTATCCAGTTCATAAATCACTGGTAAAATAGTATCTACTTTATAGCCTTCTTCATTGTCGAAATCAGCAATTATATTAGCTGCTTCTTCATACTTTAGGTCAAAAATACCTTCACGCACTGTACCAGCAGTAGATGTAATAATAGATAAAGGCTGTTCTCTTGCAGTCATACCATCAATTACTACATCATAAAGGTTCTTATCTTTGATAGCATGCAACTCATCTATCAGTGCTCCATGAACATTAAGACCATCTAAACTGTCGCTATCACTTGCCAGTGCTTTAAATGTTCCATCGTTAAAATTGCACTGGATTTCATTTACCAAACATTTAGAGCGTTTAGCTAATGACGGTGATTTTTTAACCATACGCTTAGACTCTAACCAAATTATTTTTGCTTGGTCTCTTTTTGTCGCTACACTATAAATTTCAGGGCCTGCTTCACCATCTGCGAATAACAAATACAATCCTATTCCACTAGATAATGTGGATTTCCCATTTTTTCTGGCCACTATTAAAATCAATTCTCTATATTGTCTTAAACCTGTGTTTTTATCTCTAAAGCCAAACAATGCTGATAATATAGCCTTTTGCCATACCTCTAAAATAACAGGTTTACCAGCCCACTTACCTTTAGAATGTTTGCAATATCGTTCAATGAAGTCTATTGCATGTGTTGCACGATCTTGGTCGAAAATATATTTTTCTTCTTTTCCGTTTAGCTTATCATGTAAATGTTTAAATAGTTTTGCCACCTTTTCAGATACTACTACATCTTTGTTTTTAATTTGATTGTAATAAATATCGATGTAATTCATATGAATCATTTCTTTAATGTGGTAATGAAATCTTCAAAACCATCATCATTCGTAGTGTCTATTTTAGCTGGCATACATGAAAGTAACGTTCTTATAAGAGAATTGTAATTTTTAATAGCTGTAGAATACGCTTTACTAGCAGTAGACTCTTTTGTGCCATATTGGTCTTTTCCATTGCAGTATTCCTCAATAAAACCATCTCTATCGAGGTCTTTTTGCAGGTTATCAAGCCTAAATTCTAGGTCAACAGCAAAATCTATTGTTCTTTCAACTATTGCCATTTTATCATCATCAATATTTTTAAAAACCTCTCTATATTGCTCTACCCTTCGCTTTCTTAACGTTTTTTCACTAACTTTTGGCACAAAATTTCATCTCCTTTCTAGTAAAATTTTCTGAAAAATAACCACACCCCTCTCGCCGATGACGCATATTTTTTACGAAGGTGGACCCTCCGGTCTAGTGAATTGTCAGACAATTTATTAAATACGGGGGTGTTGATACGTAGCAAGCAAAGCAAAACGGTCTAACCTTACTTACTCATCAACTCTGACAGGTTCATCAACAGCAACAAGGTTGCCGTCCTCATCAAAGTGCATTGTTCTTGTATTGTTATCTTTGCTATGTATCTTGTTATGACACTCAAGACATAATAGCATTAGGTTATCCCAACCATAAGCAATATCAAAGTTATTTATATTCTGTGGAGTAAGCGAAACTTTATGATGTACAATAAAGCGTTGTCCGTCTGTACCCTTGCGAGCGACAGTCTTGTTATGACACATCTCACAAATATACAATTTAGATTGTGCAAAGGCTTTAGCACATTTCCGCCATCTTGTACTATTATAGAACTTACGTGCAAATTCTTTAGCCATTTTTAACCAATATCAAACGGTAAATCAATTTCAAACGATGCAAAAACATCAGTATTAAATCTAGCCACAAATGCACCATCTAAAAAAATATCCATATATTTCTTGCCAAAATATACTATACCCTCACCTTCAAAAACATACACTCGATTATTTTTAGTTGTTACTTCTATACGTTCTTGTATAGGAAACTCACATCTATCTATATACATTATTCTCACCTTTCTATTGTTTGCATTTCTGTTGTTTTGATACTTGCAATTTTTCGTACTGCTATAAAGCGATTATCCCAACTTTTATATTTACTATCCGCTAAGACAGATTTTTCTTTAGCATCTAATAAGACTGCTTTTGCTCGTACTACATCATCATCGGTATTAACCAGTGCTTTTATTTTTATTTGATTAGACTTAGGATATTGTTCAGAATACATAAGATACTTTTCATCCCATATCTGCTTATATGCATCATCTGCTTGTGCCAGTATGTTTTTAGTTTTAGCCACATATTCAGATAACGTTGCTATCGTATTTGTAATCAATGCAATATCATCTATTAACTCTTGCCCTGTTGGATTATTAGATATTTTAAATTCATTATCCATATAAACTCCTTAAATATTCTTCACATCTTGCTTTTATTTCTTTAAGTCTGCCACTATCGTGTCGCAATCGATGACAACTATCACACAATACAACACCGCCACTCATTTCATCGGTTTTCTCAATTCCGCATGGTTCATGGTGAAATTTATGTTCTGTAGATACATATGCACCACATACAATACATCTATAATTATCTCGTTCGAATATCTGCTGGTTTAATTTTCTTAGCTTCTTACCCGTTAGTTTTACTCTATGCTTTTTCTGTAACATTTATTCACCGCCAATAAAAAAATAGATATAATCTATCGACTATATCTATTATTGATTTTATGTACAAAAAAAGACAGTCATTTGTTGACTGTCTCTTTTATGTTTCCCATGTTATTTAGTTTTTGTTGATTATAACTATATCACATTTCATTAATCACATAAAATAACATTTACTATCATTTTAAGCGTATATTACAACGTCTTAAATAATCTTCATATTCTTTGCCATAAATTCCATTAATAATTTTACCAATATGATATTGTGTGCTATTGATAGTCATTTCATTTAATTTAGGAAGAGGTATTAATGAATGATTGCCATCTACACCTACCAAAAAAATTTCTTCAACAATGTTACCATTGTATTTTAATAAAAGACGTTTGCGATATGCATCTTTATTAGGGAATTTTTTAACCCAGTCTTCCTCAAATTTTCTTTCACTAAAATCTTCTTCAACTTCTTCAATTGAAAAAGCTAAATCTTTTTTAAAAGTTATTTTTCCCCATTCATCAAACAATAACCAATCAGTAGCTTTTGAATTTATTACAATAGACATATATTCATCGTAAGTCATAGACTTACCTCCTCTTTAATAATATTTTGTGTCATAATTATATCATTAAGACACAAAACGTGTCAATAATTATTTAAAAAAATATAAAATTATGCTAAAATAAATATAGAAAGGAGCTTTTTTATGGAAATGTATAAATTTCTTCGGCAATTACGTATTGAACGAAAGTTATCACAAAGTGAATTAGCTGAAAAACTAGAATTAAAACGTAGCACTATCAGTATGTATGAAAATGGGAAACGTCAACCTAATATTGAAACATTAATATTAATATCAAAAATTTTTGATATTGATATCAATATACTAAAAAAAGATAATCCTAACTCTACTAATCAATCTTCAGAAATTGATTTAAAAAATTATTTAGATAATTTTCTTTCATTATTAGATCTACCAAATTTAACATACAATGGAAAACGTTTAAAAATAACAGCACATGAAAAAATCTTTATCCGCAAATCAATTGAACTTAACAAACAATTTTTAGAAGGAATTACACATATTAATAAAAAAAAGACCTAGTTAGGTCTTTTTTTTATTAATATACTTTCTAATCCTTTTAAATGTAATCTATACACATGAGCTAATGAATATTTACATATTTCTGCGATATCAGCCCATTTGAGAAAAGATAAATATCTCATAGATAAAACTCTTTTGACCTTGTCCTCAACTCCTAAATTATCTATACATTCTTTTACCTCTTGTTCTTTTTTAGCGTATATCTGCATTGCTTTTAATTGTTTAGCAACTTCTTCATCAATCTTAGCAACATAATCTGATATGTCCATTTTTTTATTACTTCCGCCAACAGATTCCATCTGATATACTGCAATCAATTTCTTTGATGTTGTTTTTAATTCTTTTACTCTACATGCTATTGCTATAGCATTAAGCTTTGCTTCTCGAACACTATCTAAATATCTTTTTGCTATTTCTAAGTTTTCTTTATCTTTTCCCATGAAATCCTCCAAATATGACAAGGATAGCCCATTTCGAGCTATCCTTTTTCATTTTCTTAAAATCATTTATTACAGTATTCGCTATATTGACAACACAATAATATTATTTCATTCTCATTAAAACCATTTTTCAACAAATAACTTTCAGCCTTTATTTTCTTCTCAAAACACTCTTCTAATCCATCAAGTAAACAACTTAAAACAATTTCTTTAGGATCTTTTAAACTCAAAATTGTTTCTCTTATATCACTAGCCCATGCACTATTTAAATCATATTGTTCTATAGCATCTTTATATTTAAATTCAAGTTCATCAAAACTTTTCATTCTTTAGCACCACCTAATAAACTTCTAAATACTTCGATAGCCTTTCTATTATACCTAAATGTCTGCACTTCTTTATTAGAATATCTTGATTTATCATAGAAATACTTTCCGTACTCATCTGTTTTCAAATTATGTTTATTTGCTAAACTACCGATTTTATTTTTAGAAACTCCAAAGATTTTGCCTACTTCTGTTGCCGAATAAGTCAACTCTTTTACTTCAGGCAATGGTAACACATTACTTCCTGCTAAAGTATTAAAAGCATAACTTTTTGCCATTTGTTTATATTCTTTTATGTCTACTTTATCAGCTAATTCCAACCACAATTTTGATTTTTCCATTTGAACTTCATCATATTTACAATCAAGAATTTTTTTATCAACACTTGATACTTGTAATTGTTTTAAATATTGTTCCATTTGTTCAAAAGCTGTTATATATTCAATTTTCCATTGCATTGCTTTTTTGCCAGTAAAACCCATAACAATAAGAGAAAATCCATTTTTATTCATAAGATATTCAATATTTGATTTTCCACTATTATCAATATATGTTGTTTCATAAAACCATTTTTTTATTTCATCATTTCGAGTTAACTCACTAAAGCCATTTTTGGCTTGAGTCAATTCTATAACATTTTTTATTGAACGAAGTACTTTTGAATGTTCTTTTCTAAAGCTATCAGCAACTTTTCTACTGGATATTACAGCTTGATTATTTACTATTTGTATAAGATTTTCCATTATATATTCTCCTTTTCTGTACTCACAAAGAATGATATAATAGATTTATCAGTCCTTGTGGGATTGTGTATTAAGCAACCTGAATGCTTTGGTCGGTAAGCAGGTTGCTTTTTTATTTGTCTTGATACAACTTATCTATACCCATTCTAACTATAACTGAACGATTAGTATTATGTTTCTCACATAATTCATCTAATCTATTAAGAGTATCATTGTCCAGTCTTACTCTTAACATATAATCTTTTGGGTTATCTGTAAGTTTTGTACCTTTCTTCATAGCAGCCAAAATTTTCTCTCCTTTCTGTGTTGCTACAAACTTAGTATAATTGTAGCAACAAACTTTGTCAAGAGAGTTATTCTTTGCCGACCTCAAAGAATAACCTATATTATCTTAAAAATTAATACTATGTTTTAATTCCTTAATCTTTAAATTAAAAACACTCATTATTTTTAAATTCCATTCAAAGATTTTATATATTACCTTTTCAAGAATGGGATTTTTTATATGCTTTGTTTTTTCATATAACTTACCAAATTTATAAAATGGTCGCTCTAACTTTAATAATAACTGTATCATCAAAAATAAAATTACGTTTCTCATACAACCACCTTTTTTATATCAAAATTTATAATTTTATAACCCCTTTTAGATAATTTATACGCTATACCTCGTTTAAAACTATCTAGCCAAGAATTTTTATTCAATTTCTTGGCTTTAAGATAGTTTCTTTTTCTCTTAAAAGGGTATCTCTTCATCAGGTGGCACTTCTTGTCCAAAAGCTTTCGCTGATTCTGGTACAGCACCGCCATCGAGTTTCGGTTTACTTCCCATAAATTCAATATCATGAGCTATGACTTCGGTTACATAACGTTTACTTCCATCTTGTGCCTCATAACTACGAATCTGAATACGACCTTCAATCAAGACTTGACTGCCTTTTACTAAATTATTGCCCACAACTTCTGCTATCTTATCCCATACAATAATTGGAATGAAATCAGCTACTTTTTCTTTACTAAATCTTCTATTTACCGCTAAAGTAAAACTTGCTACTGCTACTCCAGTTTGCGTATATCTTACCTCTGGATCCTTTGTTAATCGCCCCGCTAATATTACTTTATTCATATTTTCCTACCTTCATAACTTTTTTATTGTTAGTTTCCATGTCCCAAAATACTATCTTCAATATACGTATATTATGCCTTTTAACTAAATGCTTATTTGCTAGTCTAAAAACTCTTCTACAAAAAGCATAAAAGAAGCTTTCTCTATTCGTCTTTTCCACTGCTTTTTTATACGTACTATCGCTACATTCTCCTACATTTGTGAGTGGATTTATTTTGTCTATCATAATTTAATACCTTCTACTTCTGAACTATAATACTCCTCATTAATTCCAAAAGCTCCTATATCATATGCAATATTTTTGTCATCATATATAGTTCCATCATCACTCATACGATACCAGTGTGCACCATAATTTATATTTTTATCTGGATTTGTATCTTTTACATAAACCCAATAACCTAAAGCCCATTGTAAAATAGCTAATCTCTTATTAGACAACTTAAACATATTTTTTCTCCTTTTTCATTGTTCTTTGAACAGGTGAATAACATACTCTATCATCACTACATACAGGTACCGCAATACCACTTATTAAATGTAATATATGCACTTGATTTGCTTTTAACTTCTTTCCACACCGCCAACATTTCATTCATATGCATCCCACTTTTTATTACTTGCTAATTTATCAAGATATTCCTGTGCCTCTTTAGCCGTACTTACTACTTTATTTGTATTGCTTCTATATTTATGATGTCCTACAGATTGTGAATTAACAGCCTTTTTACATACAGCATATTGATTTTCTCCTAATAAAGCAGATACATAATAAATGTATCTGCCATCTGTATATTTAGTTTGTTTTCTCATTTTATCCCACCATCATAAATCCAATTCCAATAACTCCGATCACCGCCACAACTTCTAGACAATATTTACAAATATTATCTTTTCTTTTACGTTGTTTAAGTCGTTTAATATCCGCACTAAATTCTGAATCTAATGGTATATTTATCGTTTTTATATTTTTCATCTATCTTCCCTCAAATCAAATTTTCAAATAAACAAAATTGCTTGCTAAACTTAAGATTTACTGTTCCTATAGCTCCATTCCTATGTTTAGCTATTATTAATTCTGTAAGCCCTTTATCATTTGTATTAGCGTTATAGTATTCATCACGATATAGAAACATTACTATATCCGCATCTTGTTCTATCGCTCCACTCTCACGAATATCTGAAAGCATTGGTCGTTTATCTTGCCTTGACTCTACTGCTCGACTTAACTGAGAAAGAGCGATTATCGTTATATCTAATTCACGTGCCAGTAGTTTTAAACTTCTTGATATTTCACTTATTTCTTGTTGCCTATCTATTTTTCTTGATGAACCTTGCATAAGCTGAAGATAATCTATGACCAATAGTTTTATATCTTTCTCACGTTTTAATTTTCTTGCTTTAGTCCTAAGTTTTGACATATTCAAACCTGCTGTATCATCAATATATAACGGCTTTCCTGATAATATTGTTGATGTTAATGTTAAACGTTCCAATTCATTACCATCTAACTTTCCTAGTCTTATGCTATTTGAATCGATTAAACCATATAGACTAAATAATCTATTGGTAAGTTGTTCCGATGACATCTCAAGCGAAAATATTGCTACAGGTACATTCTTTCTTGCTAAATTAGCTAGAATATTAAGTGCAAAAGCTGTTTTTCCCATACTTGGTCTTGCTCCCAAAATAATTAAGTCCGATTTTTGCAAACCGCCAGTCATTCTATTAAGTTCACTAAATCCAGTATCAAGACCAAATAACTTTCCATCTTGACTACTGTTATATCTTTTCTCAATTTCAGTAAAAGCATTCATAATATATTCTGCTGGTTCAACAATTCTATCTGTATTATTTGCCGTTTTAGCGATTTCTAAAATATCTTTTTCCGCATTATCAAGCACCAAATTTATATCAACATCACCATCAGCTTCTCGTGCCTGTTGAATAATTTTTTGTCCTGCATTGATTAATTCACGCTTTATAGCATTTTCTCTCACAATATTGGCATAAGACTTTATATTGACAGCAGAAGGAACACAATTTGATAAATCTGTTATATAAGCTATACCGCCAACAGATTCAAGCTGATTTGTATTTGTTAACTTTTCCGTTAACGTTATACTATCTATATCCTTCCTCGTATTAAATAAATCTAATATCGTAAGATAAACAATTTGATTTGCCTTTCTGTAAAAATCTGTAGATTTTATAATCTGATTGACTTCATCAATCACTATTGATTTATCCTTAGCAATCAAAATTGCCCCTAATAATGCTTTTTCTGCTTCTACATTATGAGGGATTACTACCTTATCCATTTTTCTTTATTCCCTCCTGCTCCAAAAATTCATCAAGTAAACTCTTTGGTGCTCTGTTCAAAGCTAATTGTTCCGCATCTGATAATTTACTATAATTAGCAGTATTTACTTTATTTTTAGTTTTATATTCGTCATAACCATTAACTTTCCAATTATTCAAAATAGCTTCTATATAGCCTAATTTTCTTTTTCCTTGTATTACAGCTCTTGTAATAGCTTCTTTTACCCATTCAACACCATATTCATCTATATCATCTATTAATCTTTCATATTCAATAGAGTTAATAAAATAATTTATATTATTCATATAAATATCTATTACTTCTTTTTTTTGAAGATCAGTAGTAGTAGATATTATTCTTCTACTATCTTTCTCTACTTCTATCTCTTTCTCTATATCTTTATCTATCTCTATCTCTGTGTTACTATTTGTTTCAGAGACGTTACATTGTAACGCTAATTTTTTCTTATTTTCTAATTCTTTTTTTCTAGCTCTACATCTACGAACACGCTCAGCTCCTGCTGTTTCTGAACCAATACATAAAGCAACTTCTGGTAATAAATATTCATGTTCTGTTATTTTTTCAATCATTTTATACTTTTCCATATAACTTAATAAAAACTGAACATTAATTTCTGATTCATCTAAAAGCAATGCCATTTCTTTTGCAAAACTATCTTCTAAACCTTCATATTTTATACGACCGCCATTTTCAATTGAAGATAATCCCATTGCTAAATAAATAGATATATAGGTGTCGCCACCTGCAACACTTTTTAATTTCTTTATCTTTGGTTGTTTAAAAAAATCTTTTGGAAGCTTCATCCAGTAAAACTTTTCTCTAGCCATAATCTTTACCTCGTATTTTAATAAGCCACCTAAAATAGATGGCTTATTTCTTATTTTTATGTTATACTTTAGTCGGAAATTTTTAGTTTTGTTGACTAGTTTTGTACTGGTCAACTATTTTTTTTAGCTTAAAAAAGCTAATACAATTTTCTAGGATTGGATTTATTTCACTAGGTTTATGGATGCCATTAGGAATTTTTATACTAATACCTTGTTTTGTATTTGTTTCATAAATTGTTTGCATAACAAAAACACCTTTCTTTCAAACTGTTTAAATAACTTTAAATTTAGTTTTGATATCACTTTCAAGACCTTGTTTATACTTCAAAATATCATCCTTAAAAAAGATTAAAGATTTACCCTCACGTTTCATTTTCAACACACCACTATTACCTAATTCAACAATTCTACTGTACTTATAACCTAAATATTTACTAACTTGCTTTGCTGTCATCAATCCAGAAGGAGACCAATATATATCACCATCTTCTTTGTCAACCAACGCCTCCTCTAGTTCTTTTATATATTTATCTTTAGCTTTTAATTGCTCTACCAATGCCTCGATCGCATTTATACCTCGTGTTTTTAATGCCTCACTATCAAGATTGGCAAAAATATTTTCTTCTTTAGTCATAAAACTGACCTCCATTTTATTTTTTTAATTTTCAGTAAAATTATCTTTTTAATGTAAATTCATCTATCATTACATCACCTCCACATTTCAATTTAGTATTCAAACCATTATAATAGATTCCTTCCTAAAAACTTTAGAAAAATATATAATAATCATAAGTAAATAAACCGCCATTTATTTACTTAGATTACTATATAGAAAGGATTTTTTTATGAAAAAAATAAATAATATATCACAATATCCTCTTTCTAATCTAGAAATTAATCCTATTCTTGAGCAAATGCAACAATCTCAAGCTATGTTAAATAAACTTCCTAAGCCTAACCCTATTTTTGAGCAAATGAAACAATGTCAAGCTATGTTAGACAAACTTCCTAAATCTAACCCTATTCTTGAGCAAATGCAACAATCTCAAGCTATGTTAAATAAGTTAGACAAACTTCCTAAATCTAACCCTATTCTTGAGCAAATGCAACAATCTCAAGCTATGTTAAATAA
>OGJF01000081.1_pt1 | contig 57139 bp, 75 predicted proteins | sample 1572001 | NCBI WGS metagenome assembly OGJF01 (sample SAMEA2582113, study PRJEB24529) | metagenome | biome: Human gut stool | place: China | collected 2011
ACGACAAGCCCATTGGCAGAATTAAGTATGCACTAAATTAATTCCGCCAACAGGTATTTCACATTGTAATGATTGGTGGGGTGACGGTAGTGGAGATATGCTGTTCATCAGAAAAGGCTACTATAATGCCTTTGAGGAATGGGCATGGAAAAAGTAAATAGACTAACAATGAGGCTTTTGCTCAAAATAAACAATCAATGGAATACACAATAGAAGAAATACAAACAATGCTGAATATTGTTTCGGCTGTACTTCACAATAGGCGTTATCAGCAAGGTAGCACATTACGCATATCAACGGTTTATAATATTGACGATTTCGACATATCGACAATGGAAAAATGGATTGCGTATTGGAAGCAAACAATAGATTCAACAAAACCGACTAAAATTAAATAATAATATGAAGAATAGTCTTTCCAACTTTACGACAAAATGCTTGATTTTTAAAAGATTCTTCTATTTCAAGATGGGTGTGACTACGCACGAAGTTGAAGACACTGAACAAGATATGTTTTCGGGAACTGTGTATATTAACCGACATGAATTTATCTGTGTTGAGAAGGAAAAGGACAAATACATGGTATATATCAACAATCCAGACGGACACGATGGTGAGCAATGGGTTTTCGGATATTACGAGGATTTTGAATTGGCTATACAGGCAATGGATGTTATCATAGATAGAGGAGAATATCCTCAGCCATTAGAAGTCTGGTGATGGTAATAAGACAATGAGGAAATGTGTTGCATATTGGAAGCAAACAATAGACGCAATAAAACCGACTAAGAAATGAAGAATTGATAATAACAATGTAAAACATACAGATATGGCAAAATTAAAAATGATAATTCCCAGATGGAACATTGAAGAAGAAACAGGCTACAAACCTTTCACTACATTCTGGCAAGATTTCTCTATTGCTGACACATACGGCTTGCAAGCCATTCAAGACACGTTCAACCGTGCCTTTGATGAGTGGAAAGAAGATTACAAATACCTTACAGAACTTGTACTTGTTCTTAATCATAAAATTTGCTACCATTATATTGAGAATGGTACAGATGAAGAAAACGTTAAAGCTTATCTTTACAATAAACTCTGGAATGAAGCCAACGACTACGCATTAGAGAACTTGCAAGGTGAGCAAGCTGATTACTTCTATCGCATAACAGATTAAGCTAAGAGAAACAATGAATGATAAAGAAATAAAAGTGCTGCGTCACATTGTAGCTGAATTGCTTAATAACGTGCAATATACGGCAGAAGAAAAGGTTATTGTCGAAACGGAAGACGGAGGATATAGCATCTGCGGAACGCTACGAACTGCAAAATCCAAAATCTATAGCCTTAGTATGTCAGAGCTGAATGTAATGCGAAAATTCGTTGAACAATGAAAGTAAGACTTTTGAAGAAATTACGCATGCGAGCTTCTATCCTTCTTGAATTGCACGACTATGGAGTGAAGTACTCCAAGATGGCAGGAAAGTGTAGATATGTACTCGTCAGAAAAGATAATAAAGAGTTCATGGCTAATGGCAATAATATTGGATATCTTCTAAATGAGGCAGATAGAATAAAGCGCAATTACATCCTTTCGGAGGTAGAGGCGTACAGAAAGAAAAAGAGAAAATCAAGGCAGGAATACAAAATCATAAAATTGGAGTAAAATAAATCGCAATTATGTTTGTGGTTAGAAGTAAAAGTAGTATCTTTGCGGTGCTAAAATCCTCTTACTGTAACTCGGCTTGAAATCAAAATAGATTTTAATGCTCTATAATGCAAGGCATTCCGTATATATGCGGTATTGTACCCCCGTGTTAAAGCTGTAATGGCTTAACGATTCCGAGTTACTCATACTGGATTTTAGCAGCGGGAAAGGCAATACCGCTATTTTTATTGCCTATAATGCTAAATATAAAGTATTATGAGTACAAAATCTAATTTTTGCCTGATTGATAGAGAGATTATTTGCAATCAGACAGTAACTGTTTTCGGCACAATTGAAAATCTATTATTCTTAGCAAAGGAAGTATCTTCTTGGATAGGCCATTCAGATACAAATGTAATGTGTAAAAGCATTGATGAAGAAGAGAAAATCAAATTATTTGTAACCTCGGACTTTCAAAAAAGGTTTCCAAGCAGTTGTTGGAAACCTTCAGAATCAAGCACTTACGCAGGTGCTAACTACCTTTTCCTTACTGAATTTGGCGTTTACGAAGTCTTGATGCAATCGCGCCTGCCAAAAGCTAAGGAGTTCAAGAAAGGAGTGAAGGAAATCCTTAAACGAATAAGGCTCACAGGGAAATATGAAGCAGACACACATTCCGATGATGACCACTCCAGAGAATTAATAGAAGCCCTAAAAGAGAATAACGCGCTGCTGCGCCAAGCATTACAGGCAAGTACTAATACAAGGCAGCATGAGGCAAATAACCAATACTGCGATAATTCACCGAAAAACGGCCCTTTCTTCAATATAACAACGATAGCAAAGAAGTTGAAGACAACGGCCCAGTATTTGAACAACATGATGTCAAACAACGGATATATAGTCAATATTAATGGCTCTTGGTATCCAACTGAAAAACTGACAAACCTTCCAATGGTGGTGTATTGCAAAAGGACATATCATGTTTTTGGTGATGATATTAAGGCGTATGTCGCGTGGAATCATCTTGGTTTCAACCTAATCAATCAGCTCTTCCAAATGGAAAATAGCGACAAGTCTTTGTTTGACGAAGATTCGCGCCCTTTCTAAAATCCAAAATAAACAAATCCATCTTATTTATTAAACCACATAAAATTTCACAACAATGGCTGAATTTAACAACAAGAAAGCAAACGAGATTATGAACGGAGTCATCGATTTCAACACAAACGATTTCGCCCAGTGTCTTAACCAAATGGCTCTCGTAAGAGAAAACGTTTATCAGATTCTCAGTAAGACTTACCCCGAGGAGGAAGTTGAACACATGATGGATAATTTCAATTTTGATTTCCACTTCGGCAAGTTGGTAGAATCGCTTGGCTCGCTTCAATGGGAGCAAGTTAAACACAAGACGTTAGTCGGGTAAGCAAAGAGAATGCGGCACGCTGGCGGATTGGCTGGCGTGTCGCATTTCTCTTAAAAATTCAACAGGAAATAGTGGAGACTACAGCATAATTTACTACATTTGCGATTAAATCATTAAGGACAACAATTAAATATGTATGTTATGGAAACGATTTTTGACCACAATATGACGAAAGAGGAACGCCATAAACTTATAGGTACTATGAGTGAAAAAGAATTTTTTAGGGGTTTAGATAAAGATACTTCAAATGGATTTTTAGCGCGATTGTACTTGTTTCGTGGTAATAAAGAAAGGATGATGGCATACGCAAATAAATTACCAGAAAATATGAAACAGGATTTTCTTTATTTATTGTCACCTTATGATTGATATAATTTTTCCCTAAAATATTGAGGATTAACCCAAATATCATATATGATATTGTCATATATATCCTTTTTGATTTTATTTCTTAGCATCCTTTCATATAAAACATTATGAAAATCGTCATAGTAAGTATCATCTAACATCTTGCCTATCTTCTTAGTTGCAACGCCTTGGCCAATGCCAAAATGCTTGAGCAAAGTTTGAAAATTGACGGAATTGTTGTAATAGCCAATTCCGTTTTTTCTTATCTCCTTATGATGCGTAGCCCTTCCTCCAAATTTTGCAACAAACTGAGGGTAGGTCTGTCGTGCATAAAATTCATTTAATGTCTCCATCAACGGAACAGCACTACTAACCCTACCATTTTCCCAAGCCTTTGAATGACAATGCAAAAATTCATGCCAAACGGTCTCCATTGCGGTTTCCTGCATTAAAGTCATTTCTTTGTTATTCGCAATAGAGTGAAATGCTCCCTTCAATTCCTTCATCATAGTAAAACCGTCTATTTCCTTATTTGAGAAATGTAGCTTAAATCCATTGCGCAATCTCTCAGTTCCAGCAATTTCATCACAGCTAAAGACAATGTCCCTTATCGGTTTTGGAAAGAAAGTACTATTATTGTCGATGAACGAATACAAGACTTTTTTAACTTGCTCGTTTGTCATCGTTTCTTTTGGCAGCACGCTGGAATCAATCTTAACGAGATTGCTTGAAAGGCTATAGTCTATCTGTTGAGCAAAATTTTCACCAAGCCGCATGCCTGAAAACTTTTCAACTTGCGCCCTGTTTTCACGAACAAAATAAGGCAGCTTATTACGTTTGGCTGCATCAAAAAGTTTTTCTTTGTTAGACTTACACCAGTTCTTGAATACTTTCGGATAATCTTTCACACGATTTGGTGAAACATACCTGTTGTATTCAGCATCCGACATCGCGCGTAGCTTTTTCCACTCTTCGCTGTCCCTATCCATCAATATAGAAGACATAGAACAACGGCAGCGCGGATGCCATCCAGTGAAAACAAAATCAGAAGGGTAATCGCCTTGAAGCTCGTCACATATATCTGTCAGCGGATGGTTCTTTGATAAACGAATACGGATGCCAATAACAAACGGTTCTTCGCTCCAACGCTTACAATTCGCATAATTGTAAGCCATATTTATTTCTGTCATCGCAAGGCGCAAACCATTTTGACGTGCAGAGCGATATACGCCGCGGCCCACCTTTTCCAAATCTTCCTTGATAAACCTCACCTTTCCATCTTGACCTATTACCCTCCTGCGCCATTCAACGACATCTTTCTTCGTGCCATCGCTCATCAACTTTTTAAGATGATAACGGCGATACATCATATCTGGATTATTCAATTTCTCACGCACAGCACGGCCTAACTGCTCAGCAGAATTGCCGTTCTTTAGAGCATCCTCGATAGACTGCGACATCGCCAACTCAAACTCTGCCTTAGTTTGCTGAGTGTAATTCCAAACGCTTGTGGATAGGTCAAGCCCACCCATATTATGTAACCGCTGCTCACGGAAGGCTTCGGCTGTTGTTTTACGCCAAGATTTTACATCGTCTTCATCAAAACGCGTCATTCCACTAAATGCCATCTGTGAAGTATTCGATGATAACAAAATAGCCTGCGTGATTCCAGCTTGAATTGTGGAGGTCATTTGAGCGAAATACTCATTTAGCAACCTGTCAATTTTTTCTTTTGCTGCTCTTGGGCAATGCTTCGCAATAGAGAATAATTCGTCTGAGGAAACGTTTTTGGGCGCTTCCCCTGTGGCGGCGATTAGTTCACGAACCAGCGTTTCATATTGCTTTCTTAGTTTATCGTCTGCCTTCAATAATAACTTGGTGATATTCTCCTCCTGGCTCATTGCTCTTTGCTGTCTTGCTCCTTATTTTCATCAACGATTAATCCAGACAGCATTTCTTTTACTTGCTCGCCCGTCCAAGGTAAATCGTAATATTGTGAATCGTTTCCTGCCATAGCTTTTATAAGTATTGGTTTTTTGTCGTTTGTTCTTATGATTTTCTTTTCTGACGTTCTGAGGTACAGATAACCTTTTGGCGGTCTTTGTGGCTTTTCTGTAGGAATCTTGCAAATTGGTCTGATTGAAACGCAATTTAAGCCGTCCAGCCTCACAACCTCCACCAAAGGTGGGTCTGTCGCGCGTCTTACCTTAACATTTATACAAGCCATAATTTATTTGCATATAACTACATCTGTCGTTAATGTAACAATCTCTTTTCTGAATCCGTCATCACAGTCTTCATCTGGAATCTCCGCGGTGATACGGCATTGTAATGGGCCAACGCCAAGTTCATAGCTGTTGAATGAGGCGACATAATTGCCTGAATCAATACGTATCATTTCTTTCTTCTTAATAGTCAAGGAGCGATTGGAATACACGAAAAAATCAACCTTGAAATCATAGTCATCCATAGAATACCCTCCGCAGGCATCAATATGAATGTTCATTTTTAAATCTGTGCCTAAAGATGGCTGCAACAAATCTTTCATATCACTTTGAAATTATGCCTGCTGCGTCTAACTTATCAACAAGCGTTTTGAGAATTAAACGTAATCTGTTAATATAATTATCAACGTCTCTTAGTTCACTTGATTCTGGCGTTGTTTTAAGCGTCTCATAGTCAGAACCAAGATTAAGAACTGCCCTTTGCGGCATCTGCATAAAAGTCCATGAAGACCAAACGCCATTTTCATTCCTTGACCTGTATGCCTCAGAATAAATTGTTGATGAATTGGCAAACCCTGCTGCCGTGGATGATTTGATAATCCCTCCACGGATAACCTGTAAGACAACGCCTTTCGCCATCCACATAGGGTAGTTTGTTCCTGTTATCAATCGTCCGTTGACGGTCAATTTGAAATGCCCTAAGTACTTTGTGTTGGTATAGTCAAGAGCATTCAATCCAGCAACGGCCTCGCTCTCGCTATTGTAATCTGCAATCTTGATAAATGGGTCATAGTAGGCATCAGAATCAGCGCCAATGCCTCTAATTTGCTCGTGCAGGAGTTTTTGAGCCTCCGTGAGTGCTGATTGCGTTGCTTTGTTTGGGATGTCCGCCAAGAGCTTGTTTATGTCTTCTGCGGTATAGTTTATTTTAGCTTCTGCCATTTTTATTCTCCTTTCTTAGTTTATGTTCTATATCTGCCAAACGTGAATAAATTCCACTTACTCCGCACATTATCTGCGGCGTGTCGTATGGAATATCACTTTTTAGCTCAAAACCTATAATCCTGCTCTCTCTTGCACTTTTTGAAACCTCGGTAAAATCCAACGAGACAAGTAACTTGCCTTCTTTGTCTGTTAATGTATTTCCATCTGCATCAATCAGCGTGCAATTTGTCATTTCAGAGCCTGTAATGGCTGGGTCTTTTATACTTACCCTTTTCCCCTTTTTCATTAAGTTGGCAATATTCTCAAAAGCGAAATTTGAAGCAAAACTTATAGTGTAAGTCCTGTCGTCAATCCTTGCTTTTTTTAGGTATTCCTCGGCTTTGGCTTTTAGCTTCTTTTCTGCGGCCTCGACAACGCCTGTTGCAGCCATAGCTCTTAGGTCAATTCCATAAAGCAAAACGGAATCTCCTATCTTTGGGCATAGCGTTTCGTTCGGGAAATCACTGCCGTATGTCGTGTTTCTTACAATTTCAAACCATTGGCTCTTGCTGTCATTCATGGAATAACCATCGGGGTTGAATCTTACTTCAAAATCCATTCCTGCCAGCTTGCTGGTGCTGCTTGTATCTTCGTTGTTCGTCAAAAAGGAAATAGTCAGAGTTGAGCCATCTTTGGCCAAATAATCATCACAGAAATAGAAAACACGCCCTTGCTTATCGCTTAGTTGAACGCGAAATTGCTTCCAGTGCTTTTCTGTTTTTTCTCCATCTGAATGTTCTTCTATATCGTATCTATCTCTCGTTTCGATGGCTGATATATGAAGTTCTTCGTTTGGGAATATATCATCAAAGATTTTTATTTCTTCAATGTGCTGTAACTCATTGAGGCCGCTCACTTCAACGCAATTCAGTCCATTTGGCAACATTAAACGTTTGTCAGTGATATTGTTGAGCATTTCCATGCCCTCCGCTGTTGTCGGCGTATTCTCCTCGTATTCATTCAAAAACCACGCAATAGGCAGTTTGTATTCAAGCAAGCCAATCAACACAAACGCTCTGTTAAGCAAATTCGCCTTGACCTCTGATTCAGTAGAGCCGTACCTTGCTGTTCCGTCTGCTTTTGTCTTTGGACGTATAACAAACCAGCCTTCTGACATTTTGAAGATTTGCTTGTCTTCAACAGCGCTCCCACCTATTGAAGGATTAATGTAAACATCATTTGTTGTTGTGTTGCCAGGCACATTAATTGTCACCCTTGGATGCTGCTTGCTCGTCCAGTCTGAAACAGGTGCTTTGTAGGAGGTTTTGACCAACCCTTGTGATAAGATATAGTACTCATGATTGCTGATGCCTCCATACACTTCAAAACGCAATTCTGCAACACGTGAACCTTGCAGTTGATAATCTGTCGTTTCGTTAAATGTGAGAACTCCGTTATCTGGAACACTGCCTTGCTTGATAATGTAGGTTATCTCGTCTTTTGAGCCGCTTGTCGTTATTCCTGTAACAATGTACAATTTGTAATGAAGGACATTGCTGCCTATTGATTGTTGTTGCCCTGTCTGAGTGTTCTTTGCCTTTATTGTTACCTGCCATGAGCTAACATCGATTTTCTTGTTTGCTTCAAGATTTCTTGTTTCAAGTAGTTTGGAGAATCTTTTAGGCGATGATTCGCTTGCTGTATTATTAACCTTGCTTGAAATCTCAAATGAGTAACTATCAGCGCCAGCATCTATAAGTGCAGATGAAAAATAGCTCTCGGATAATTTATGTGAAGCATCTTTTATAGCGATGTATGGATTTCCGCTATTATTATCGTCATAAATAGCGACATCCGTAATCTTAAAATCCAACTTCTTTCTGTAGTTTTCTGGAATGTTCTTCGTTGAGCCAAACGGGAAAACTCTTGTAATATAGCTGCCTTTACTTTGGTCAACGCTCCAACTTACAACATTGTCATCTAATGAAGCATCAATAAAAGATTCTTCATCATTCTCACAATACCCAAGGTGGATAATATTTCCTTCCATCCACCACTCACATTGCCATTCTTCAGCAATTTTGTCAAGGGCTTGCAGAATGTTAGTGTTTGAATATTGAATGAGCTTAACGGATTTCTCTACTGCTCCGCTTCTCGGGAAAAGGCTGCTGCCATCATAATGTATGATGTATTCATACTCTTTTCCGTTGCCATTACAGATATTCAAGCCAAGGTGTCTCAGTGTTGCCAGCACCAAATCTAAATGATGGTCAATTGTATCAGTCAAAGAAAACTCGCCCTCAGCGTGTGAAGCAATGAACCGCAGAACTTTGTTTCCCCACAATTTATACTCGGCTTCAAATTTCAATTCATATTCCCATGCTCCGTTATTGCCTGAATATGAAGGAAAGACAGGAGAGGTGATGTAGTACCTTTGTGGCTCACCCCATTGCCCTTGCTCGTCTGTGAAATAATCGCCTATCTGAAATGGTATCGCGTTGGGTAACTTAATTCTGAGTGTAATATAATCGTCTCCTTGTAACTGCCAGCGCCTTACTCCTCCTTCATATATAGGCAAATTGGGGTAAACGACTTCTTCGCCGCTTACCCCTTTCCTGTATATCGTCACGTTTTCCAGCATCTTATTCATTTTCTTGGTTGCTTGGATTCGGCTCTTTAAACTTATACCCAGCAATAATAAAATTATAACTTTGATAAAACTCCAGCGATGTTTGCTCTACGAACAGAAGACGGAAAGTTTTGCCAAGTTCATCAATTGCAAATTTAAACAAATCTCTTGATATTAATGTATTAAATTGTCTATAATTAGATACAGTCTCTTTATAAGATAAGCCCCTAAATATAAATGATAAATTGACTTCTCTGTCTTCCACGCGCCTTCTGCTTCCAAACGTCAAGACGGTTACATCAACGCCATCTTTCAACCGTGATTTATTTTCTATCACGGCCTTTGTTTTTGGCAATGACATCAACTCCTTATATCCGCCTTTCACCAACTTTGCGCCATAAGTCTTAAAAATATCTTCTCCATTAATCTTTGCTGCCATTTTTAAAGCCTCCTTGTATTTCTTTCGATTTGGTTTAGTCGTTCGTTCATTTGGTATAACTCGTTCGTGTTTTTGGCTATCGTTGCCAAATGACTTGCTGAGGTTCGTTGTATTTCAAGAATCTCTGCGGTGGATGTCTCTGCTTGCGCAAAATGCGTCTTTAGATTATCCAGGATGCTTTGATTTGAGATTTGAATTGCTGCAAACCTACCGTTCAATTCATCGCCTTTGTCTGCGGACATTGCTGTGAATGATGTGGTTTGGCTTCCACTCGAAGAACCACTCTTGCTCCACCCATAGATGTCTTGAAGATTCTTCGCTTCATTACGAGCTTTCTCAACAATCTGCATATAGCTTTCTTGCAATTTGCTCACCTCACCAACAGAAATGTTTCCGTCTTCATTGGATTTGGCAAATTCATCGTACCATTCTTCAAGCATATCTTTGTACTTCTCGCCAAGTTTAGTTTGAATTACGGCATTTTTGAGATAGCCAGTGAAGTTATCAGCAAAATCTCTTGTGCTGCTATCCATGTTGGAAATTAGCTTGGTGAAGTCATTGTAAACGCTGTCAAATGAGGTGGCGGTTAATTGCTGTTGCAATTTGTCAAGAGTGTCTTCTGCGGTATCTCCAAGACTGATAATCTTGTTGTAATAGTCGCGTGTCTCAGTATCTAATTTTGACCAAAAATCTGCATCTGACATCTTCACCTTTTCCAACTCTTCGGCAGTAAGGCTCTGCAAATCTTGAACTGAGCTAATCGTTTTGCCAACGGCCCTTGATACATTCGTCCAATTATCCTGCGTCATCCAAGAGTTTTGTCTGTAATTGATAGAGTGGCTTCCTGCACTTGCGCCGCTCTCTCCGCGCACCTTAATAAGATTGCGCAAAGCCTGCTCGTCAGCCTTAACTATTGACATAACATCGTCATAGGCGTTTTTCGCTTCCATCCCATACGACAAATTAATGTACTCTGTCTTCTTGCTAATCAGCTCATCCCAAATGGATGATATTTTTTGGTATTCTGCCTTTAATTTATTATAGCTTGAATAATCCGCGCCAAAGCCAAGCATCTTTCCGATGCCTTCAAATGTATGTACAACTCCAGTGATTGTGCCAGCAACAGCACTGACGGCCAATGCAACATCATTGATTGGATTCGTGAGGCTGAGAATATCACCCAAATTTGTAATATCAATATCTTTGAATGATTCGGCAAATTCTGACAAGCCCTTTGTAAATTCTTCAAATCCTTCATTGAATGAATCTGAATATTTCACACCGAATGCACCAAGCATATTTTTAACGCTCTTGAATGCTTTCGCAACACCACTGATGGTTGCAGAAACACGAGCCTGCGCCTCTGCTGCCGCATATTGTGCCTTAATGTATTCCTTAGTTGATTCAATTGCTTCTTTTAAAGCATCACCGAAGGATTTGTTGTAAGAGTTTTTTTGCTCTTTTAATTTCTCCTGTTGCTTGACATCACCTTTGGCAACTGCCTCTTGGTAAGCCTTATAGATATTCTTTCCGTTAACGGTGAAGCCTTCTAACGTTGCTTGCCTTGCATATTTGGTGGCCCTTGCATCAGAAAGTTTTCTTAATGATGCCCCAAAGGTATCATATTGCGACCTTGCCGACTGAACTTCTTTTAGTTTCTCTGTTATCTCCTTAATGCTTTCAACGCTAAGATTTTTTCCGTTCTTAATGATGGATTGCAATTTAGTCTCCAAATCGTCCAGCATTGTTTTTGTCATCTTTGAAAGGTCTCCAAAGACGGCCTCCCAGTCAAGATTTTTCTTCATCTGGTCGAAAGTCAGCTCCTGCAACGATTTTTCGTATTCTTTTTTGCTTTTCTTGTAGATAGGGGAGCTTTGGTCAAGGCCAGAAGATTCCATCGCAAACTTATCTTCCAGTGCCTTCCGCTTTTCCAAGAATGTGCCATAGGAGGATAGATAATCATTCCATTCCTGCCTGTAGCTCTCTGTGTCTGAGAGCTGACGTCTGGCATCATCCAAGGATTTTTGGATTTCTATCTTACGCTCGCCCTCAGCTATCTTTAATTGCTTTTCCAAAAACTCTATATCGTTTTTTAATTCCTTGATTTTGTTCGCCCTATCTCTTTGCGTTTTGTAATACTTATCAAGAATCTTATTAACAGCATCCTCTTCGCTTTTTGCAGCATTGGCAGATATTGCTTTCGCCATAGCTTCATAGTCGAATTTTATTTTTGGCTGAGTTTTCAAAACATATTCTTCCCATTGTTTAAGATTCCACTTCCCCATGTCTGTCTTTTCCCATGTGGCTTCATTGTTTGAGTTGCTCGCATTTATATGTTTGAACTTCTCCAGCTCTCTTGCTTTTTTAGCAATGTCTTGTAACCATTTGTCGTTTTCTGCCATTTGCTGGTCTCGCTGACGTTTAATGCTGTCCAGCTCTTTTTCTCCTTCATTTGTGATAAGTTCGTTTCTTAGGTTATAGATTTCCTTCAGTTTGTCGTTATGCTTATTCTCGATGTCTTCAAGATATTCGCTGATTTTCTGACGGATTTCGGCAAGTCTTTCAGCAGCGGATTTCCCAGTGTCTTTATTGTTATCTCCATCACTTTCACCTTCACCGTTTTTATTGAAGTTTCCCTTTTTGAATAACTCCTCAGCATCTTCAATCAGTTTTTGATAATCTTGCATGAAGCCCTTATATCGCCCCATTGCGGCATCTCTCAACGCGGCCTCTCCATTCATTGCGTTGCGTGCTTCTTCGGCTACCTCTGTATCTGATTTTCCCCAGTCAGTCTTCTTTCCAGTTGAAAGGTTGACATAATCTTGATAATGATACAAACGGTGCTCCCACCCTTTGCTGTTGCGGTCATGGATAAGTGCCTCTTGAAGCGATTGCACAGCAATGTTAAACAATGCCGTTGCCTTAATTCTTAGCTTCATAGATTCAATAAACTTATCAGAACCTTTATTGAAGAGGTTTTCTGCATCGGCAGCATTTTTGATTGATACGCCTAATCCGTCAAATTGGCTTTTGTTATCTTTTAGGAACTTATCTAATTCCTTGGATTTTCCTTTGACTTTCTCATATTTATTCTTCAATGTTTCAAAGGTCACGATGTTTTTTGCAATCTCCTTATCGCTATTGGCATATTCATTACGTAGAGCTTCTTGCGCCCTCGCGTTATCCTCTGCCACCTTTTTCATCGTCTTTTCTTCATCTGTTAATTCGGTCATCTTGTTATAAATATATGTAGCCGCAGCAACGACAGCGCTAATTGCTGCTAACACCCAACCGATTACAGGAATTGACTTGATTGCGAGTTTGACAGCCTTCAATGCGGTAACAAAGCCCCATGTTGCGCCAGTCTGAGCAACGGTTGCGGCTGTCTCAACTGATTGAGTCGCAGTTTGCGCGGCAGTCGCGGCGGTATTCTTGGCCAGTTCTGCATTAACGGCAGCTAAAGCGGATGCCTTTAGCGCGTGAAACATCGTTGAAATCTTGACGGCAGCACCTAACGTTTGCTCAACACCCATAGAAATACTCATTACGGCCTGCATCCTCGTTTGTATCTCCATGAGTTTTTTTTGGTCTTTTGTAAATAATCCAGCAACGCCCATGTACGTTGTCATCGCTCCTGTCACGCCTTGAATACCTGTGGCAAGCATACCAAAGGAGTTTGAGGCAAGGCTTTTCCCAGAAACGGCATAGCTAACCTTGTTGAAGGCTGCTTGCAATTTATTGGCTTCGTTGACAGCTCTTCCAAATTCAGCCGTGTTTTGTTTTCCCGACAAAAGAAGTTCTGCAACGGCCTGCCTTGCATTGCGCAATTGTGTGCGTAGGGCGGTCGTCTTGGATGATGCGTTGCCTGCTTCGTTTGCAAACTGAGCCATCCGTTGTTTGCTTTGCTCCAAATTTGCACTTGTTTCTGCAATCGCATTACTTATGTTTTTTATTTTATCCCTCGTTTCGACAAGGTCTTGCGAATTGTACTCCAGCCTTCTTTCTTTTGACTGCTGACCTGCTGCGGTTGATGGCTTAGTATCTTCAATTCTTGAACGCGCCTTTTTGAGGCGTTCCTCTTTTTCGTAGAGTGATTCTAATTGCGTGTTTAATCGTTTCAGAATTGATTCGTAAGCCTTCACGTCTTCCTGTGCTTCCTTAAAAGCGGAAGATGCCCCTGCCTTGGTTGTGGCATTTCCAAGATTATCAAATTCTGTTTTCGTTTGTTGTGCGGCCTCGCCTTGCGTGTTAAGCCCTCTTGTTACCTCCTCCAACTTTGCCTTTAGTTCCGTATTTTTGCTAAGCAGCGAATTAACTTGCTCTTGTAATTCGTTAAATTGCCCACTGGTATTTCCTACACCGATAGATGAGGATAGAGCGCTCAACTTTTGGCCGCTTGCATCAATAACGGCAGCAAGTTCTTCAACGACTTTCTTCACAAATTGAAAGCCATCGGCCATTTCGTTTGTCGCCTTTTCGGATGCAGATTGCATTTCACGAATTTTGGCGACAAATTCATTTGCTCCCGTTTCTATGTCTTTTCCGTTTATTACAGCGGATACACTAAGCACGTCATTATTTTCTGCCATCGTTTTAGTTCATTAAGTTCATGAAAAAATTATTGCAATTGTCCTTGATTTGGTTTGCTGTCTGCAAGACTTTCCTTCCCCCCCTGCTTGTAGGTTGATTCTTGCAAGTACTTTCGCCTTCATCTTCATCAAATGGTTTTATCCCTGGAATCGCTCTGTTGAGTAAAAGGATGTTGATGTAACTTCGCTTGAATACGACTTCATTAAACGACATTCTAAAATACTTCATTACACCGCCAATCAATCCCCAGGGACTATCGCTTCTTTCGTATTCATTGTCGTCTGACTGCACCCTTTTAGGAAAGTTATACTTTGCAAAAAAAAACTTGCATCAAACGAGAGTGAAGCATATTGCAACAGCTCATTGTATTTCTTCATTGTCATACGTTTGCGGATGAATCTTCCAAATATCTTTCTCATCAGTCTGGAACGGAAAACTATAATTGGTGTGATTTCGTTTGCGTTTTTTACATCCTTGAACATTGAGAAAACTTTCTGATATGGATTAAATTCTCCTTCAATATTTATTTCTTCAATATCACCAATCTTTTCACCGATTTGCCATATTTGCGCCAAAGTCATTGGTCTAACCAAAAATGGAATCATACCGAAAAAAACAAAAATTGGTTTCTCTGTTATTGCTCCTGCTGTGCTTTTTTCTTCATTTTTATTCATAACTGCCAAATGTATTTTGTTTGTTTTCTTCCATATTTTCTTGCTTGATTTGCTTCAAAATTTCTTCTGGATTTGAAACAAGCGGATTTTGTCTTATGCCTTCCTCCTGCGACATCGTTGGCTTTCCTGCTGTAGAGCTGTTTATTAATTGCAATGTCTCAGCATCATTCTTTGGAATATACGGCGTAAATCTCGGCTTCACCCTCAACCTGTCAACATCATTCTTAGGCATCGCTTTTATACTCGTTGAATATCCATTTTTAATAATGTTGAAGCGTCTTGTAAACATCTCACCGAAGGTTTCAATTTTCTGTCCAGCCTTTAAATGAGGGTCGGTAAACATCAGTCTGATTGCTGCGCCACTGGTATTGTTGCCAAGTGTTTTCATATTCTCAAAGGAGATATCGGGTGTCTGTGTATAGCTGAAAATGATGTTTATCAAGTTAGCTATTTCCATACGCCTGCTCTCTGGTGCGCTATCCCACGAAACAACCTTCATATCTGTTTCACTGTCTCCTTGGTAAACTCGTCCGACCTCTCCCTTGTCGGCGAATCCCTTCATTCGTCCTTTGAAGAAATATGTCGGTGAGCCAAAATAGTCGTTTGTATCGCCCCAATCGGAAATACTATTTTCTAATCGTTCAATGGTTTTTTGAACTGCTTCCCATTCTGTTTCTTCCTGCATATAATAGACAAGAGGGATTTTTGTAAATCCATGAGGCTTTGCGCTGCGCAATGTTAATCCTGCTTCACTTTCATCGCTTGCAAATTTGTAGAGCGTGGATGATGTGTAAACGTCAAAGCAATGCGTTTGCGCTCCTGTTTCATCTTTAAGGACATATTCGCGTGCAAATCCGTCCATCTTGTCGTAATTGTCGTAATGAGGGTACAATTTATCACCATACAACGGAGAAAGCAATTTCACGCGCATTTCCTTTTCGTTGTCTTCGTTTGTGGCAATATACCAAAGCTCAGCGCATTCACAAGCACGAAACAAGCACCTCGACAATTTTTTGTTGAAATACTCTTCTTTGTTATCTTCAAGGATATTCAATACCTCATCAAATAATTTTGCTTGCATTTCATTGGCTTCACCCTTAATGCTGTATGTTACAGGAATCGTGAAAAGAAAGCCCACACTTCTTTCTATTATCACTCTTTGACAAGGAACAGCAACACGGCAACGGTGTCTCACTTCGGTCTTATAGGCGATGTTGCCGTTTTCGTCCTTTTTATCTGTCGGAGTTTTAACAATCTTATCCTTTCTGTATTGCGTGTCAAAAATCAAATGACAATTAGGGTCGTACTCCCGTTCTGTAACCTCCAGCGGTTTTTTAAGTGGTTTCTTTCTCGCTGTCAGCAGAGAATAAATCTGGTAAGGGTCTCCGACTGATAAAATTTCTTGTATGGTCTTCATTTTTATATGATATTTAAAAAGTCTTGGGCATTAAATGAATTTTCGTCTTTTCCTAATAGCTTTTCAAGAACAACATAACGGACGGCATCTATACCGTGGTTGAATGAATCTATTGGCTCATTAAGCCATTTCCCATCTTTATTCTGCCTGTATGTATAATTCTTGAACTCCTTCTTTAGATTAACGCTGCGGTTTGTGACAAAAATCTTCATGGTTTGCATCTTGTTTATACCAGCAATAATTGAACCAGCATATTTTCTTACAGGTTTTACATCAAGTCCAGCGTTATTTAATTCGTCTATCAGTCTCGGGTCTGCGCTTTCAGATATTATTTCAACATTCGACCTGTCGCGATTATTGGCATTCTTGATTTCCTTGATAATGTCAGAGGACAGCATCTTTGTCCTGTAGCAAATCTCATCCAACCATAGCTCATCGCCACAGATGTACACGTCTATAATCGCCGTTGGGTCGTTCGTATATCCGAAGTCCATTCCCCGATAATGGTGCTTTCTTTTTTCAAACGGTATGTAATCATGCTTTAGTTCTTTTACGTTTTCAAAAATCAAGCCCTCAACTATCGCTTGCAAGCCTAATCCATAGATTCTCCAAAGTGAAGGGTTCTTGTCTTTTAGGCTCTCAATCTCCTTGATAACCTTCTCCTCCAGGAATGGATTATCTTTATATGTTGAAATAAACCAATATGTCGATGGCTCTTGGTTAATTTCGCAAATCCAATGGTCATCTGTAAATGAGGGATTGTAGTCAATAATTGAAAAATCAGTGGTTCTCATTTGAAGCTGCTGCCATTGCAAGAAATCTAATTCATTTGCTTCATTGACGAAAAGAATCATTCTCTTTGAACCTCTAATCTTTTGCTCGTTATCTGTTGAAAAAAATTCTATCGTTGAACCATTTGGAAACGTGTAAACCAAATCCGACTTGTTCATCTGTTTGTCGTTCCAAACGTTCAACGATAGCATTATTTCTTTAAAATCTCTGTAGACTGAACGTTTTAATGAAGGAAGGCCAGCGCGAACAATTGACACAGTCGTTTTTGGATGCAACGAACAATAAATACAGAGATATTGGACGATGGAATAAGTTTTTGCTGAACGTGAAGAGCCTTGCAGAGAGACGGTTGTAAATCCCTGCTCTTTTGCAAATTTTACTCTCGCATAGTTCTTTGTTACATAAACATTATTACTCATCGTTGCCAGTCTCTTGCTCTTGTTGCTCTTTTTCTTTTCGCTCCTTCTCTGATTGCACTTCTTCTTGAATCTTTTTGAAGTCATCAGGGTTTGAAACGAAATTCAAAACAAACGCCTCCTTGTTAATATCTGAGCCATTTGTCGTTATGTCAATTTGTTTTTTACTCTCGCCGAATTGTCTATCTCTTAACTTGTCAATGGTTTTGGTTACTCCGTTCTTAATATCCGATATGATGGCAATTGCTAAATTTCTCGGGTACATTGGGGCATCCTCCCATTTTGCCAATTTGCTTAACTGAGGCGCTGCCAGTGACAAAACGGCCTTTTCCCATTCGTCTATTTCTATATTTGACAGGTTAAAAAATTTCCTCGCCTTCACCTTAGAGCCAAATATATTTTCAAGTTGTTTTGGAACTCTGTTAGGTGGCCTCCCCTTCGGATTTCCGCTCTGTCCTTTTTTCCATTGATAAGGAATGATATTCTTTGGGTCTCTCATCGCTGAAATCTTTGAATTTTGTCGTTGTTTGGTTTGTTAGCGAAAAGTGTCTTTGGCAGGCGCTTTATTGCTCTGATTTTATCTTTCCTATTTTATAAGATTGAAAAATTCATTACGCAATTGTGCATCATCTTTAAAAGCTCCTACAAGGTATGATGATTTCATTTTCCCTTTTTTCTTTGCTCCACGCATAGACTTGCATAAATGTTCGCCCTCCATTACAAGAGCGACACCAAGAGGTGGATATTTAGATTTAAGAGCATCAGAGAGAATGTCTACAATTTCTCGTACAAGTCTTTCCTGTATTTGTAATTTTGCTGCACAATAATCTACAACGCGACCAATTTTAGAAATTCCAAGAATCCGACCTTTAGGATTGGGGATGTAAGCGAACCAGTAGCGGCCAAAAAATGGCATCATGTGATGTTCACACATTGAATAGAAGTCGCCTTCATCTATAATCATATTTTCATAAGTTATGCCATCTTTCCCATTCTCGAATGTTGTTATTTTTGGTTTTTGTGAAGCATCGTAACCTCTGAATATTTCATTATACATTCTGGCTATTCTATCGGGCGTGCCTTTCAGTCCTTCTCTGTTTACATCTTCCCCAATTAAAGATAAAATGCCTTTTATATGGTTTTCTATTTGTTCTTTCTTATTCATCTTACATTTATAATTTTCTGCGTCTGTAATGAAATCGCCCATTGTGGGTGAGAAAGGCAATAATTTACAACACCCTTGATATTGTTTTCTGTTTTTTCTTTATCCTTCAAATCACATGGTTGCAAGTAATATTTTTCAGCCTCAATATTTTCATACTTATCCATGCAAGTTTTTCCAGCATCATATACAATCTTTAATTCATCAATATGCTTTAAAACTATATCTGCATGATTGCAAAACTCAAATTTCGGCGAACAAGTTACCCAATCGGCAAATGAAAGCGCTGTGTTATTTCGCGTTCCATTTGTTTCAATATGAATAAAATATCCCTTTTCGTGTAGCATAAGCATGAACTTTTCTGTTATCTGCAAGGTTGGTTCGCCGCCTGTAAGAACAATGTGTTTAGTTGGGTATTTTTCAACTTCTCTCACTATGCCTTCATCTGTGCATTCTTCATACGATTCGTGCTTTGTATCGCAAAATTGGCATTTTAAATTACATCCAGCAAAGCGAACAAATACACAGGGCGTTCCAGTGTAAGCGCCTTCACCTTGTATTGAGTAAAAAATTTCGTTTATCCTCATATTCTTTTATTTTTCATATATTGCGGTATTACCCTCACTTTCTTGTACAATTGCTTTATAGCACATTGGTATCTGCTCTACAATCCATTTTGCAATATTTTCTGCTGTTGGATTGAAGGGTAACAGCTCATTAAAATTTCCATGGTCAAGAAATCCATGAATTTTATTCTTTACATGCTTAAAATCAATAACCATGCCATCAGAATTAAGATTTTCCGCTTTGCAGAAAACGGTTACAATCCAATTGTGACCATGCAAATTTTCACACTTGCTTTCATAAGAAAGATTGAGGTGATGACATCCAGCAATCTCCATTCTTTTTGTTACGTAGTACATAATTTATTTATAATAATCTTGATTTCCACATAAATCCTGATAGGACTTCTTTAGCATCGTTACATCTAAAACTAAGGCATTTAAATTACTTTGCTTGTAATTAAACGATAATAGTTTTTTGTATTTTTCTTCACCAATTAATTGAATAATCTTTTCTGTTTTTATATTGCGTATATGTCTCTGTTTAATAAAGCCATAACGAACCGATGAAAGCCAACTTGTACTATCAGCAGAAGTGCAGAATGTATTTTTTGCGAGCAAGTCTTTCTCTGTGCATCCTAAAAGATGAACATCAATTGTTGGTTTTCTTTTCTTTATATAACGAGCTATCTTGCCTACATAGTTACTTTTGCCTGCAAATCTCAGCTCTGGAACAGAAATAGCAATATATTCAGAAAAATCAATCAATCTATCAAGTCCTTTTATGCCATCTTCAAGGTGAAACACATTGATAATGCGATTTGATTTCGGCAAATCCTTTCGCATACGCTCACGAAATTCCCATGCAGCATCAACGCCTAATACTTTTTGACAATCTATTTCTACAACGGTTGCACCATTATTGCAAGCGAGCGTGAACTCTACAAGACGGTCATACCATTTATTCATTAGTGCTGCATCCTTTTTGCCTTTCATTGCTCCAAACATCAGCGTAAAAAGTCCACTGTCCTGTATTACGTGTTTGCAATTACTTGATAAATGTCGCAGATATTTGTAGTCAATATCTTCAATATTACTCCTTGATTTAAGAAGCCTACTAACAAAGGGGTATGCGGTGTAAAGAAAATAATTAACACCAAGCGTATGTATTATCTGATATTGGACTAAATTCTCCATACTCGCAAAATGCACCTTTATATTATCTGGTAAGTGTAGCGCCTCCATAACCATCCTCCCTTACTGTTACAGAATTTGCATTAAACTTTATCAAAATCCATTCGGCAATACTTTCACATGACATAGTTTTAAATTTGCATGGTTTGCCGAATTGAGAGTTTAATGCTCGTTCTATTTCTTGTTGTTGAGTTATAATTTCGATTTCACGTTCATTGTGTGCTACTTCAAAGGCGCAATCAATAACAAATACGTGGCGATGAATAGATGATAGAAAATTGCATTCTTCTGGAGCACAAGGATAATAATGAAATCCTTCTACCTCATTGTGAGTTAATACGTATCTTTTCATTTTATTTTTACTCCTTCGTATAATTTTGTTATTGTATTCAACTCCTTTTTTATATCTTCAATTTTCTCTGAATAAGTTTGAGGGATTTCAATTTGCAAGATGATGGAATTATTATGTTGTTCATCTTCTTTTGCTTTATTTTCTTCTTTCTCAAACATATCATCCAAATCAATATCTTGCTTATCTTTTAAGAATTCACATTCAAGGCCAAAATCCAACAATTCTTCCAAATTCCAATCATTAGCAAGCAAATCCCAACTATTCTGACCGAAAGCAATATTGTCTTTTTGGATGTATGCCCGCAATTTCTTTGCGCTCGTGCCCGTTGGCAATACTTTAACAGGAGCATCTTTGTAGCCAAGCTCTTTCATGGCCCTGTAACGCATATTGCCAAGAATTACGACAAGTTCTCCGTTATTATCGTATGCAACAATTTCGCGTAATTGAAGCATTTCTGGGTCATCCTCAATGCTTTTTTTAAGTGCTTCATAACGCTCATCCTTGATAAAACGAGGATTCTTTGGTACATCCTTAATTTGTCCAGTGTTAAGGTGCAAATCAGAAATTTTTATTGTTTTCGTCTGCATTTTTATTACTGTTATTAGTTTATTCCCATATCTGTTTACTTTTGACGATAAAACAATGAGGGATTATCAAGTACGCTCAAGTATACACATTCCCTGTTCTTTTGCCTTGATTTCCTCTTTGGCTTAGGCGTTTTGTTTGTTATATTGGTCGTAAAACCATTTAATCATATCATCGCCAAAATCATAATCGGCAGGCAATTCGTCAAGCATTTCATTTGCCTTGTCAATAACAGAAGTAAGATTCTCTTTGATTTCTTCGTCTTCTGTCCAGATTTCGACCTCACCATTGAGATATTTTTTTATCGCCTCAATCTCTCCGTTTGATAGTGCAATATTCTTCATATTATTATAATTTGTATTTTCTTGCAATCCTCTTCACTGCTGTGGTATATTTGTCTGAGCGTCCATGCACCGCCTTTGTGACGGTTTCTGCCCAAAACTCATTAACATTGGTCATAGAATATCTACCATATCCTTTCTTCGTTTTATCTCCGCGCCATTTTCGGTACAATTTGGAGATTTCTTTTCCTGCGGCTTGCGCATTCGCTGCGGTTAACGAACTATTCCATGTGGAGTGGGCAAGCTCGTGTGTCGTAACGTGGGCGGTTGGCCTATTTGTTTCCGTCTGCCATCCGCTTTTGTATTGCTTTTGAATGTTTTCTTTAAACTCTCCAGCGCTTTTGTTGTAATATTTCTTGTTGAGATAAACGGCCGCAGATTGCCCACCTACACTTGCCTGAACGCCCATAACGCTTTTATCCATATCAGCAAGTTTAACGTTTCTTTCTCTTACGCCCATAACAGCATGGTATCTTGAAATCGCCTGCTTCGTTTCCTTGTACAATTGCTTGTCTTTCATGTGAAGCAAAGATTGTACATTGGTAATCGAACCACGATAACCGCTATCGCCTTCGCCCAAATCGCCTGGGCCAGCACCAGTGTTGTTTCCTCCGCTATTCCTTCCCATATCTATATCTTTTTAGAATTAATAAAATCCGTCACATACAACAAATGATGTTCTTTGCAAAAATCTTTGATGGCTTGTCCTCCTCCGTAAACTATCAAATTCGGACATTCCAAGCCGCTTATCTCCTGCGCCACCTGTAAATCAGACTTCAAACTTTCCATCCAGCCATCAAGACCACGTGTAAAGAAAGCGTTGTAGCCTTTTGGAATACCCATCTTGTTGTATTCTATAAATTTATGCGACACATTTAAATCAGCATAGACCTTTATACCGCATTCTTGTAAGTATCTCGCCAGCCATCTTTTCTTATAGATTAGTTGTATTCCCCACGCGATAGGTGTTTGGTCGTGACAACTGCAATTTGGCTCTACGACAGCCTTACATCCGCTTGTAAGCAATTTTATTGGGTCTTTGAATAATGCTTCAAACCTATAATCGTCAACATAGAAGTGATATGTGACAACGTCCTTTCTCAGTCTGCTGTTTGCACCCCAAGGCGATAATGGCAATTCCAATTTTCCTGCTTGCATTTCCTTCAGCAAGTTTGGTATTTCGAAATCATTATCACTTTCGTAGAGTACGTCTTTAAACATAGAGCGATAGAAGTTTTCTTTTTCTTCTTCGCTATTGTTTTCAACATCACTGCCTTCGGCCTCATTCCCTTGGTTTGAAATATCCTCCACTTCTTTTAATTGACTGACTTTCTCCTTTGGAAATTCAATCCCAATGAAATCGAAATCTACATCTTTGAAGGCATCATCTATCTTCAAGGCATCAAAATCCCACTCTCCATTCTCTTTATTGTCTCGCAATATTAATTCGTTTTCTTCATCCTTACTTAAATCACGATATAAAATAGTGGGAAGTTCATTGATTTTCAGTTTTCGCGCAGCCTTCAATCGCTGATTACCACACAAAACAATCAATCGGCCCTCTCTCTCAGTAAGAGCCAATGGTCTATGTTCCCAAAAGCCATTTATGGTAATGGAATCAACCAACCTCTCCATCTCTTCCTTCTTAATTTTTCGCGGATTATTAGGAAGTGGATGTAAGTCAGCTACCTTTCTATATGTGATTTCTTTTTCTGCTTTCATTTACATGGATGTTAAAATGGAAATTCACCGCCCATATTTTTGTTTTGCTTTTCGATAAAGTCTTTTGTCTTTTGATTAGCCCTCTTCATACGTTTGCCCCTTTCCTTGGCAGGCGTATTACCCTTTATCTTCGTTTTATCCTTTTTCTTTTCGCTACCACTTGCCATAAGCCTATTTGTTTACAACATTCCACAATTTATTTCCTCTGATTGGTTTTCTTATCGTTGAGTATTCATCAATATTCTTGCCGTAAAACTCATCGTAGAAATCATAAAGCTGCTCATTTTCTTCAATTGTAATTTGCTCTACATTTGCTGATGAACGCAGATTTGCACTTCCATGAATTACGATTTTTCTTCCGTCTTCTGTCAGAATCTGACAAGTCTTTGTATGAATGCCAGCAACAGCAAGCTGGAATTTATTATCAATATCAAGATTGCTATAAATGTAAGGAATCAAAACACGTATTTCATTTGAGTAGAAATACGCACTAACAATCAAAGATAAGTCTTCAATCCATCCATATTCCAGAAGATTCTTAAAACTGTCAATATTATTTTGACTTAATGACAAGGTGGAAACAACCATTTTCTTGGCTATTATTTCCTTGTTTGTTAGGAACGCTTCAATAAAATCTCCAAAAATGAAATTTCCGCTAATAAAAGCATCATAGCGAAAACCCTTGCTAACATCAATTTCCTTTGCCAGTTTTTCAGCATTGCTATAGAGAATTTGGCTTTCTTTTATCGGTTTAAGCGTTGGCCTGACATATCGCGTTTCGATTTGGTCACCTCCGTCAAAATCCACTTCAAACAAGCTGGAATCTATGTCGCCAATCTCAAAACCAACATCACCGAAATTTAAATCGCCTTTTATGTCAAAATCCTCGTTCATACCTCATTTATTTTAATTTTCATGATATATAGCATAAGTTTTCGTTTGATGATGTATTCGTGATTTTTTCGCGTTATCTCACTCTTCACATCTTCAACAATTAACTTACCGTTTTTTCGATAACAGAAGTCTGCCCTATAAGAACATTCACGCTCAACAACCCTTCCATACACATCTCTTTGCGAGGGAATAAGAGTAAATTTCTTTTGTCTTGTCAATTCACTTATTATACCTTTCTTTTGAGCCACAGAGAGATAAAGAAAGCGTTCGTACTCTTTTTTCGAGTCAAAAGTACCATACGCATTCTTTATCTTCTTGTTCCTGTATTTGTTGGTTGTCAACATTATTTGCTAAATATCTAATTAATACGCAAATATAATAATTAGATACAATATATCAAAGTTATTGTCAGTCTTTTTGTAGACCATTTTCAATAAACATTTCGATATTAGACAATCGCTCCCTCTCCTTCTTAACCAAATCAATATTCTCTTCCAAATAGTGCTTGATTAATAGAGAAGTAGTCTTTAAAATTTCCTCTTTGTGGCAGTTAATCGCTTTAACCATAAACTCTTCCACCAGCGAATCATCTTTAAATCTCAACCATTCTTCTTTGATTGGTTCTCCCTGCTCATTAGTACGATTCAGTTCAAGATAAGATTTTAGCTGAATGGTGAAAGGGTGCATACAATTCGAATTGACTTCTGTATTGTTGAATCCGTAGTAATTGGATTTATATTTTACAGAACGATATTTGGGGCTATTCTTGTAAACAGCTTCATCTAACTTTCTCGCTGCTCTGTAGAGGTTCTTGTAATCTGTAATATCCATAATGGTTAGGGTTTGATTTATTATTTCTTAATCATGTTGAAGTCGGCCCAAAGCTTGATGAATTGTTGGCCACAATACGTGGCGAGAGCTTCGCTCTTAAAGCAAAGGCGAGAATCGAAGACCGCACCCGAACCCGAGGGGGCGTCAAACGAGGTCGAAAAAGCGAAGCCCGCCCAGTCTCCTGAATAGTCGCCTGTTGATATGAGGTGTAGGGTGGCTTTCCACTCGTCACTCCTCCCTGACAGTTCTTCTTCCGTCCATAGCGTGAACCAAGGGTACCAACGTTCCTCGTCTTCTGTGAACTGAGGTTCCCAACCCTCATTCAGAGCGGCGGCGATGATGCGGAGCTTCAAGTATGTAAAAATGTCGTTACCGTCACTTGTAAAAACTGCGTTTTCCTCAATCACACGATACTGCTCTACGAAATGGTTGTCTTCTCCCAGCTCACGGCAAGCGTCCTCAAAGGTCTTCACACGTTCTGTAATCGGGCGATTTGCGGCTGTCTGTGCCTCTGTCTCATTCAATTCGGGTAAGAGAGCGAGAAGAACTTTTTTGACGCTCTCATCGGCTGTTTTCAAAGCAGCCTTTGCGTTTTCAATCTTGATTTCCATAAATGCTGTTATTATTTATAAAGATTCTTGTGGTCTGTAATATCCATGATTGTTATGGTTTGATTTTCACGTTCAATCTCCACGTATCAAGCAGCGCTTGCAGTTCATGCACTGATTCTATTTCGTACATGAATATCGCATCGCGCTTTCTTTTTGAACAACCTGGAAGCAATATCGGGTTGAAAGCGTAGTCAAAATCCGCAGAAGGTATAAGCCCTATTGTAATAGGCTTAAATTCTCCAAAGAGCACATTCTCTCCATCCAATGAATACTGCCATCCGTTTGCCTCCAGTAATTCGATTGATAGCGGAAACGGCGACATATCTTCGTATGAAGAAATAGCCATTTGCCTGCCTCCATCTTCATACACCTCTCTGTGACGAATCGTACCGCTGATGTTGTCAATACCTTCAACGATAGAGTATTTATAGCCTTCATACTTGTTTTCTTTGGTGATAATATCACCAATTCTTATATCTCTGATGTTTATCATTTTATTCCTCCTCATCTTTGACTTCTTTACCTACAAGATGTTCATTACCATCAAACGGTATGCAATATTCGTAATATCCCCCGAGCGTCCTAAAATTATAGATGCCGAATTGCACATAATGCGAGAAAAAATCTATCTTCCAACTTTGCTTCCTGTTGCGAACAAGAACTTTATCGTAAGTCTTAAAGTGTGGAGCTTTTTTTTCGACCCTCGTTATTCTTCCGCATTTAACAGCAAAGGTGTACGATTTATCCAACTGTTCAAAGAAAAATTCACGCTGTTCTTCATCGGCTTTCTCATAATCTTTCGTTTTAACAGTCAAATGTTTTAGTCTTAGTTCGTTTCCGCCAAATTCGCTTGGCTTGTCGAAGTAGTCAATTATGCTCATCTTAGTAAAATTACCATTTGCCCAGCAATCAAAGACAAACATACTGCCGTCTTTTTGGCTGATAACGACATCACCATGTTTAAAGAACTTATTCCAGTCACGCATTTCAGCAGAAGGAAATACATTACATTCGCCGCTCTGCGCTTCCTTCATTCTTCCGTTTGCGTCAAGCGCGACATCGACTGTGTTCGTGCTCTCGAGTATAATTCCACTACCATCGCGCGTGAACCCTTTGAAGAACGCATTGCCCAACATAGTTGTGTATAGAATTATTTCATTTTCCTTGTAGTCGCGAAGAATCTCAGCGACATTAACAGTTTCTTTTTCTGTTTCCTTCAATTCAGGCAGTGTGCAGCACTGCTCTGTGTCTTTATTAGTTGCCATAGTTGTTTTATTTTTCATCGAGTGTAAACAAAGATTTCTCACGTCGCAATGGACTAAATGCGGAGACAGCCATCACAACGAAGCCATAGATCTTGCCTAAGGTATTGAAGCTACGATAACCGAAGTAGACAATCCATGCGCCCCAACTGTTGCCCTCGGAACTACTCCAGCCCAAATCATCTTCATCAAACTGGTCAGCACCAAGCATTTCCAGTACCTCGTTCAATTCATCACGATAAGCGATGATTGTTCCAAGCTCATACAGACTTGGAAGATACCACTGGAGGTTGCCTTTATTGTACTGCCAGCAACGCATAGCAGCAGTCATGTCTTCACCATCTTCCTCATTCTGCTTCACGATGTTGCGAGTAAGCTCAAGACCACTCAATGTCTGCAAAGCTTCAGCTTCACCACACCTCTTATTGAAAACCTTGCGGTTTCTCTCGCTGCACCAGATTTCGTTCCACTGGTCAAGAGAAATAATCACACCTATCACCTCCGTTTGGAGGATGACGCCGATTACATCGCCTCTGTTAATACGGCCATTCTGATAATCTTCAACTGAGGCGATGCCTTGATTTGTCTTTAGTGATATTAAATGTTTCATAATTCCTCAAATTCCTTTCTGTAATCCTCTAAATTCTTTATTATGCACTTCTTCACTAATTCTTCTATCTCGCTACGTTGGGCCTCCGATAGATAAGGATAGACGCTAAAACTCTCGATTGTGCGTATGAATTTCAATCTTACGTCAATCTCAAAGCCTTCTTTTATCTTATTTACCACCTCAGAGATGGATTCCATTTCCTCGGCTATCTTGTTAATCATTTTAAGTCTTTCTTCTGTCATGGTTTTAGTCAATTAATAGTATATCTTCTTGTATGTTCCTTTGCATACACGTTTGTACCGCACGTCTGGTTTGTATGTTTTAATAAGGAAATTAATCCGCGATTCTTTCACATCCTTCAAGTCGCTGTCACGATATTCTATCGCGTCAGATTGACGACAAGCAAAGTTGCGCAGCGGCTTGAAAGTTGTATATCCGTCAGGAGATATAATCTCCGCATATACAACATAATCGCCATTTTCTTTAAAAATCCTCGCTTCCATCTTTAGTGATTTTATATCCTCGCCTTTCAAGCTCGTAAATAATTTCATCCTCGCCAAGATGTTCTACAATCTCTTCATCGTTGAAAAACTCTATAACCTTTTCCACGCCAAGCTTTTCGATAAAATCTTGCTGCTGGGATGCGCCAAGATCTTCGTAACAGTCGTAGACGAAACCTACTACATCAGACATAGACACGTAGTCCATTAACTCATCAATATCCATGTCTATAATTATTCTTGATTCACTCATAATCTTACCATTTTTCTTCCAATAATTTTACCAAACCTTTTCCATCGCGAAATCTGTCAGTCACAGCGTTTACGCACCTGCACACATATTCATCCTTGTTGAGATTAACGTCCTTGCTTCCGCGAATGAATATCCGTTTTTTTATCAATTCTTCAAGAGAACAAAGGAGAGGTATAAGCGTCTCAGTATTGTAGGCGTAGATACCTTTGATGTATGAGTAATCTCTGTATTTAAACATATCTCCTTTGCGGCAGGCATCTGCCAATTCTGCAACAATCCTCGTACATTCCAACTGAGCATACAAGGCAGGGTCTGTCAAGCATGGCTTACAAGCCTGCATCATGCAGTAACGCAGCGCATCATATTTCTCTTTCATGTGCTCGCTGAAGGTGTCAACGAAGTGGTCATAGCCTTCAATATACCTTTCTTTCTGAATGACATTATACATCCAAGCATTCAGTCTCGCCACCTCGTCAACAATTCTTCTGCACGTCCGCTTGACTTCATGTCGATATATGTCCTTCCGCTTGGCGAGCGTGTCAACAGCATCACGTGCAAGCTTCATGGCATATTCAACGCGCATGAAATGAAGGTAGCATAAAGCAGTACAAATGCCGTATTCACGCCGCCTCTTGTCGTTCATCTTCTTCCACATCATCGCTTCATGCTCCTGCTGAGCTTCCGCGTAGGTGACGAGTAGATTTATATTCTTATGAGGCACGGTCATTAGTGGTTCGTGCCTCATGATACCCGTATTTGGCCTCCAATCGTTCATGGCAAATCCTCCACGTTAATCCATCTGACAATATCTGCCTTAATATCTATATCGGTAAACAGGCATACATCGCGGCCCATGACATCACGATAAACAGCCGCATAGGTCGGCGCTACCCTCTGTCCGCTTGGCAGTACTTTTTTCGCATAAACGATAACCTCGCTATTGATGGCTGGTTGTTCGTCTGCTCCATGCCACAAGCCTTTCGCGTATTGCTCCAGCGCTCTTCTCGCGCCAAAAAGAAAAACCTCCTGCTCTGTTTTACTCTTGTAACGCTCTTTGCATTCTTCGTTAAGAGCATTCATGATTTTTTCGGTTAGCTTCATGAATTAAATCTTCTTATTAGTTTATCAATTCCGTATCTTTCCTTCTCGTCTTCGCGGATAACTCCAGCCCTGTACGCATACATTGCGCTTCTCGGGAACCTTGGATAACCGCTCGGCGAGAGCCACATCTTACGAAAATAGATGTGTGTTATTTCTTCTCTTGTCATTACAATTATTATTTTCGTTGGTTTATCGATTATCTCCGTTACCGCCAAGCATACCTCTTTCTTTTCGGCTTGATAGTTTTTTAATATTCGCTTCTGCCACTTCTTCCAAGGAATAACCAAGGTCATTTGCAAGTGTTGCGCAATACCATAATACATCGCCAATCTCTTTCATTATTTCCTCCCTCGTAGAGGGGTCTTTAAAAAACTCTCCGTTTTTGTCGCGAAGGACCTTTTTCACTTTGTCTGCTACCTCTCCAGCTTCACCAGTTAAACCGATGGTAGGATAGCTAATTGAATTTGGGTAAATAGCTGTTTCCAGCGCTCTTTCTTGATATTCGTTGATAGTCATTTTTTATGTTTTAAAATATTATACTTCATCCAATTTTCTCTAACTTTTTCTGTTAGCTTAGCAAGATTTTCCGTTGTCCACTCTTGTTTGATTAATGGTGTATTACGATGGCAAAGCCATAGCTCACCATCAAATTCCATCACTTGAATTTCATTATTTGACCTCTCTTGCAATTCTTTCTTGTATTTCATTTCTGCATTACCAAAAAAGAAATCATGAACGCGCAAGAGAAAAGTGTAAAGATTCACGTTTCCCATATTTTATTTGATTGATTCGCAGGATAATACTGTGATAAGATTCTTTGATTGATATTCGTGAATAAGATGAATATATTTCTTTGGCAAAAAACTCACGCCTATGCCATTAACGTTTAATCCAGATGCAATGCCAAGTTTTTCTCTTAGTTCATCGCTATCTTTTAGCACTTTCACTGTCGTTTTAAAATCCTTGCTTTCTTCATATTGATTTCTTGTTATTTTTGAAACCTCATCTTTTATATTTGAAGCCTTACGCCTTTCGAGCCTCGCTAAAGCCTGCTCCCTTTGCGGCAAAAATTCAGAATGAAAAGCAACGCCAATCCTTCTTGAATTGAAAGTGGAATAAGAATTGTCGTACATTCCAGCCGCATATCTTGAAAAGAACAGCATCAACTCTGTCAATTTGTATGGTGCGGCAACGACAGAAAAATTACTTGCAAACAATGAAATTGGTGTCCTCATGTTCTCTTTGCTTGAAGACATCAAATACATCGCTGTTACTTGTTCATCTATCCACATCCTTGCAACGCCTTTCATTTGATAGAGTTCATCTAACGCGCCAATGGACGGACATTCGCGTGTGTACGCCTCGTCTCCAATCTGCGGTAGATAAGACCAATTGACAGGAGAATAATTACTCAACATATTAGATAGGCATTTGTTCTTCTGAATCCATCGGTTTGAGATTTTGAATGCTTTCATTTCTATAGGCTTCAACGGCTTTATAGTTAGCTGTTTGCTTATCTGCTCCGCTGTTATATTTACTAAATCCATTTCTACTTCTTTTTTCCCATGTTTGTAAACGTCTCGTTAAATCCCATGTCCGCTCCTGCTCAAATCTCATCTTTGAATGTGACTTGTTCGGCTCGCTCCAGTAATCGAAAAATTCTCTTATCATTTCACGGCCATAAGTATTGACGAATGGAACTAACACGTTATAAAACTCCCTCTCTCTTGACTTCATCTCTTGCTCTTTGTTAACTCTCGTAGGTTTAACAATAGGAGATGATTCAACCTCTTTCTCTTTTTCTGGCACAATAATATTTTTCTTGTTTATCCATCTTTTATTTGCAGCCTCCTTTCTTTTATCTTTTATTTTCTGTCTCTTTTCTATTTGTTCAATTACTTCATCCGACCAAAACGAATCTGAATCATATTGAAATAAAGAAAAGGACTTTATAACACTCGCCACAAAGTCCTTTCTAACACATAGAGCTTTTGAGATAGGTTCAATTTCTTCAAAAAGCATTTTGCCGCCGCTTTCGTACAATTCCTCCAAAATATACCAATACACGCCATAGGCCGCAGCACCTTTTCTTTCAATTAATTTTCTGAAAGCGTATTCGCTTCGGTTTGAAATTTTGTGATTGATATACTCTGACATTATAAATATAATTTATTTCGTTCTACTTGTATTTCAGCTAATTGCAACAAATGATGTTCCTCTGCTGAAGGAATGTAGATACCTGCCGTTTCTGCTGACCAGTTTCTAAACCGCTCAATCGCAATTGACATTTCTTCTGTTGTCAATTCACTTGATGACCGAATCCTTCTTGTCTTGCCAATGAAAACATCTTCTGCATCAATCACAAAGATTTCCTTATTACATAAGAGCTTGAAGTAATTCTGTTTTACGTAGTCTGCTGAAAGACCTATCGAACAAGCAAAATAGGACAATATAACATGTAGATACCTGTTTTGCTTTATTGTTCTTTTTGGCTTGCAAACACTAAACTCTACAACATTGTTTGCGTTTTCAAGTTCCTTTTTTACTCGCAAAAGTAGATTTTGTTTATCAAGCGGATTTTTCAGGTCGTATTTCATAATTTATCAGAAAGGCAAATCATCGCTACCGACATATAAATTATTACCGTTTACATATTCTGGCGATAATACTTTCTTTGTTTCTTCGCTCTGATTTTGTGGTTGTGCAAAATCAGATTGCGGATTGCTCGTTTTTGCAACATTAAGCAATTGCAAATCAAAAACGTTTAGTTGCAGGGAAAATTTTGGTGTTCCTTCTTTTGATACATAAGCATTACCGTCAACGCTGCCTTCAAGTAATACATACGTTCCTTTTTTTAAATATGGAAGTAACTTGCTATTGTCACCGCCTTTTATGCAGGAGATAAATTTTGTTATTTCCTTATCTTTCAATTTTCTGTTCACTGCCACCGAAAAGACAGTAAAAGCACCACTCTGTGAAGTTTTTTGTTCAGCGTCATTTGTCAAATGTGCAAGACATTGATACCTTTCATTTCCTATCATTTTATTTCACTTTTATTAAAATACTACTTGAAGTTTTTGTTTTCGTGATGTATTGCTCATACATCTGCGGATAATCATTTTTGAATGCCTTTGAATCAAAACATAATCGCTCAGTTTCTGGCTTTCTTGTTATGGAAATCCTCTGTCCGTCATATTTCTTTATATCATGTTGCATCATAATAGCCAAGATACCTTCTTTGAGCTTATCGTATTGCGCTTTATAAAATTCCATCGCTTCTTTATATTCAATAAGCGCTGCCTCTGCGCGGTTGATGTCTGGCATCATTGCTTCGTCAACGGTGGTGACTGGCAACGCTTCTTCAGTGTAAAGTAACTTCTTGACATCTTCGATTGATTTCCGCTCCACTTCCACAACTTTGTATTTGTATTCTCTAAACCAAAGAGCATAGAGTTTTTTGACCTCTACATCTGGATTGATAAGGTTAAAGAAATAAGCGTAAATAGACAATTGCCAACTAACATATTCCTCATTAAGATGGTAAGTAGTCTTCACGTCACCGAGGATAACGCCATCATTTTCCACGTAGACTTTGTCAATCGCGGAAGCATATTGTTTGTTATCCGTGATAAGATATTCGCTTTGCAGATGATTGGCAAGAAAAGGAAATTCCGTCTGCGCCTTCATGTAGTTCTGAAGCTCTTGGCATTCGTCCGTTATCAATCCTACTTCATCATACAATTCAAGAATATTATGAATCCGCGTGCCTCTCATCGCGGCACGTTGCAACACCTCTTCGGGAACATCTTTATACTCATCGGGGAAGGCTCGTTCTTTGAGCCTTCCCGTGATTCCGTGCAGTACTTCTCCATCCTTGGTGCAATAGGTGTGGCTCTCTGCATCAAACAGGATTCCGCTGTCATTCAGTTTTATCTTCTTCATCGTCCTCGTCTTTATTGGCTATATGTTGTGCATATACAACAACGGTTAACATCGCCACCATAATCAGCATGGCGATAATACAAAATGCAATTCTTATCATTTCGGGTATTTTTTAGATGCCTCTTGAACGGCCTCACTAAATCTCGGATTGGATTGCAAGTCCTTATTCTCGTTCCAAATCGTTGTAAGTGTCTTTCTGCTTCTCGCGTGGCTTATATCTTGCAGGAGCAACATCAAACGCTCTTCATCGACCTGCGGTGCTTGCTGTTTCACTTGCTTTGGCGCTTGCTTTGGCTTGGCCTGGCTCACCGTTGCTGTTGTACTCTGTTGTGCAGCTTGTACTTGCTGCGCGTATTCAGTAGTGTCGGCATCCTTGGTGTCGTCAATAGCAAAGAGATTACCAAGCGCATATTTCTTTGCATAGCTCATTGCAGCACCTGTTATCTGTGAGCCATCCATGCCTTTTTTCGTTTCTTCCTCGCGTGCCATTCCGCTTGCACTTTCACTTGTTTTTCCGTCTGATATGGTAACGGTGCATTCTACATAGATGCGATTTAAATGTTCGCTGATTTTTGATTCCGTCACCAGCGTTAAACCCATTTCGCGGAGGAAAGGTTTTGTCGCGGCCAAAATGCTTTCTGCACTTCTATAACGATAGTTGCCGAACTTGTTATACAAGTCCTTCGGCGCTTCCAATTTTGTCTGAATCAGATTCAGTTTTTCATGTAATGTCATTTTAGTTTCCATATTCACATTTGTATGCTTGTACTTATTTTATTGTCCGTCAAATAATGATGGCTGCTGCCGATTATTCAAAATGTTATTTGCTCTCTGTATTTCACTATCCACCTCACGTTCCAACTGCTTGCTCTCATTAAGCACCACTTGGCTCTTGGTGCGGAAATACTCTTTTTGTTTGTCCCTCATACGCTCAACCAGGCGAAAGAACTGATATGCTCGTTCACTGCTCATTCTCCTTTTCCTTTCTGCTTTCGTTTTGTTTCGCATAGTAGTCATGCCACTGACCAAGACACCATTTATTACAATCTGGATGCGTCTTTTTTACGTTCCAATAGTCGTTAATTACAGTCTTCAAAGCCATTGCAACTACTTCGTTTTTCCGTGCTTCTATCCGTGTTTTATACGTTTTTGTACGCTTATAGAGAGTGGCTTCGCTCATAATCATGGCGACAAACTCTTTGATGATGAAAGTTACGATATAACCTGCTATCGAAAGGAATACTATCCAACCGATTATGATGATAAGTATATTATTCATGCTGTTTGTTTTATTAAGTTGAATCTTGTGTGTTTGAATTTAAAAAGCCGTCCGTACCTGCATGTACGAACGGCCACCTTAGTATGAATTATGAAATAGAGAAGCGGAAGAACTAATTATCCCAATCCGTTGCGACCGCCCCTGTTAACTATAGTCTCCTACCATTAACAAGTTGAATATTTGATAGAAACATCTTTCTTATATATAGCATAAACGTAATTGTCAAAAATCCCCATTAAGGAGTGATTCTATCTCTTCTATCTCGTGTCTATCGCTCCAATAGGAAATCAAAACCATTGTGACATAAACAAGCAAGCATGCTGCTGCTTTTGTCAGCACCAAAAAGGCAATAAACCTTAGAGTGCTCCAACTATCGTCTGGCATAGCAATAAACAATATTGCCGCCATAAAGCTAACGGCAAAGAGAACGTAATATCTGTAGTTTGTTAATGCTTTCATGATTGTAATTTTTTATTCTGCTTCGCTATTTCCTAATCTACTTGAACCATACAACCATCGTCTTACTGGTCTGAGAACCATTATAGCGGGATGGGTATCACGGCTTACATCACTTTCAAATACAAAGATTATTTCGCCAAACATGCCGTTTTCTCGCTTTAAACGAATATCTCTGCACCGCTTAATCGATGCGTTGATTTTATTAAGCCGTTTATTAAGGTCGGCAATTAGAACCTCTGGCGTATATTCTTCGTCGAACTCTATAAGACAATTCTTGTAGCTTTTAAGGTCCTCGTCAAGTACCTCTTCTTTCATGTTTCTTCTATTACAAGAGACTGAAACAACAAAATAGTATTCCTTCTTCATAATATGTTTTTATTGGTTGGTGCAGGCGAGAGGAATCGAACCTCTTATCTCACATATTCTATTTAATCATACAACCATGGAACTTTCAAAACATGAGACCCAGTCTCAATCACCTGCGTGTAGCTCGCTGCGGAAATCTTCTCACCCATAACTTTTCACAGATTCACAGTTTCATTTGCGATGCAACTCTTTGCACCTCGTGAAAAGAACCGCAGCGAGCTTATATCAATAAAGGAAATCGTACATCAGTGATTGTTCATGCTCCTCGTACAATTTTGCCTCCTTTTCAAGTTTTTCATACGCCTCCCTTTTGAGTGTTGCGTATTGGTCTGAATATTCGTTTAGGATAAGGATTTTCAATTTCACGTCCTCCACGTCTTCTTCTATGTTGTAGACGGAGCAATCGCTACTTTGCCAATCTTCATCAACGATTAATTCGACTTCGTAATTCTTCTTGCCAATCTCCATGTAGAAGTTGGCAGTGAGATAACCGCGTGTGCGGCAGATACATTGCTCTTCCGCATCCTGCAGAAGCAATTCTCTTATCTCAGCAATTCTCTTAATCTTATTCATACAATAAGGTTTTAATTAGCTCAGATAGATGGACTCGAACCACCTGTGCCGCCAAGTCCAAACGCAAACGAAAGGTGAATGCGCCAGCTATCGGCATATCTGAGGAGGATATAAAGAATTTATGTAGTAGTTACATGATAGTTACATGATAGTTACATAACTTCTCGTGGCAGCTCACGCGGTATGGATGATGCCGAACCTCATCCGTTTACAACTTCACGACATAGATAGTTACTATCACGTGATACCACTTTTTCGGGGATTTGGGCCTTGCTACTTATGATTTCACTTCCGTACCCCTTTGCCAATATGTCAAAGAACACTTTTCGCTTTGTGAGCTGTGGCGGAATCGAACCGCCAACACCAAGCATAACACCAGAACACAAACCTTTTGATGCAACCATTCAGCTCTTTACTCATCCGATAATAATTGCGTTGAGAATTTAGTTATGACATTTACGCAATATCAAAACCGAAGACGATTTATTTGGAAAATGCGAGAACGGACTATTTCGGTTTTGCTATCGAATGAGCTATTTTTCAATATTGTGTCATCCAGAACTTCTTTAAATCCTTGCCAAGAAAAAACTTCCGTCCGTTTATCTTGCTGAATCTCGGCTTTAAAAGGCAGCTATTAACCCATCTTCTAATAGTGTCTCTGTGAACTCCAAGAACCTCAGACGCTTGGCACACCGTGTATTTTGAATCATCTGCTATTTGTGGCATTACTACCCTCATTGCTTGCTCCTTTCTCTTTTTCTCGTTTTACCTTATAAACCGTTGCTATCGTTACATTAAATGCGTTAGCAGTCATCACAATTGCATCATACGCCTTTGTTCCAAGATTTAATTCTCTTATATAATAGGCATATATCTTATTATACCTCTCGATTGTCGCCTTCCTCCGTATCTCCGATGGTATTTGGATTAAACTTTTTCTTACCATTTTTATATATAATATTTTGCTATTCTATTTTTTCTTTTTAATTTTGCACAACCATTAGGCAGATAAGTTATCTTCCCTCTTGGTTACATGTGCAAAGATACATATAATAATTATATATGCCAAATAATTAGATACAAATATCTAACGAATAAATATTTTTTAACATTATGAAAGATAGACTACTTAAATTCATTAATTACAAAGGAGTTTCACAAAGACAATTCCTTCTTAAAGCAGGGCTGTCAACCAGCTATTTATCTGTTGTCAAAGATGATTTCGGTGTTTCCGCGTTGTTCAATATTTCACAAAACTTTCCCGAGCTAAATATTGAATGGCTTAAAACAGGAAAAGGGGAAATGCTTAATAAAGGATTTGAAAACAACGACAATAACTTTGACAAGCTGTCTAATTTCTTCTTCGCTAACGGTGAGCAAAAGCCAATCATTACGGAGAGTATTGCTAAGATTCCTAACATTGACGTGTTGGAGCTTGTCAAAAGCGGAAAGGTTCAGAATCTGGAATACATGGGAGCGTTTAATCAATTTCCACCTTTTGATTTCTATTTTAGAAATGATAGGGTATCAATGGAACCTCAATTTATGCGTGGAGATTTAATTGCGTTGTCAGCACTGCAAGAGAATGCGGTTATTGAAAGCGGCGCTCCTTATATAATAGACACAAAGAGCATTGGATTTATTTTCAGAAACGTTTATGAGCGCGGAGATAAATACGAATGCAAGGTTTCAAATCAAAAAAGTCAGTTGGAGGATATAAATATAGAAAAAAGCGATGTGATTAAAATTTATCGTGTCGTTGGCTTAGTAAGAACAAATTTTTAAATCAAACAATTATGATTTCACAAAACGCACAATCTGAATTTAATAACGTTTCCTTTAGTTATCGCTATCTTGACATCGTTGCTAAAGCAGTGATAGTTATAGGCGCGATTTGCCTTATTGCTGGAATTATTGTTACAATAATAGGAATGTATAATAGCGGAAGTTATAAAGAATATATAAGTTATCTTGGGCAACAGCAGATAACCGCTGGATTAACGAGTATTGCTTCTGGAGTTTTATTTTCTCTTTGTGGCTTTGCTGGATTAGCGATAAATGACATAAGAAAGCATGTTGCAACAGACTTCAACCTCAAATACGATGACCCAGAAGAGCATATAGGATAAATACAAAAAAATCCACTGGCAAAATTAATTGTCAGTGGATTTTTTTACATAGTCTATTACTTTCTTGATTGCTTGGTCAACCTTCTTTTCATTCCTTCTTATATATATGTCTGCGATTTGGTATTGTGGCTTGTGGCCAAGAGCGGCATCAATAACAGCATCTGGAATGTCAATGTCTGCGGCGATAGTCGCCCATGTGTGTCTTGCCCAATAAGTCGTAAGATGTGGAAACAAGGGCTTGAATATTTTTTCTTTCTTCACTCGTCCATATCTGTTTCTCACATTAATAATGTCTGTCTTTCCTATTTTCTGTAAGTTCTTGTTTATCGTTCTAACGAAAGACCTTTTATCCTCATGTGTCTCTCCGAAGTTAAGCAGTTTCTTTTCTCCGCGATATTTTCGTATGAGCTTCATTGCTTCGTTTGGAATTTTAAGACTGCAAAGAACTCCAGTCTTACTCCTTCTGTAAGTTATTCTCTGCTCTTCGTTTGGGTGAGGCAAATCAAGCAAATCAACCATGTTTATTCCTGCGCAATAAAAGGAGATTAAGAAAATATCAATGTATTTTTGCTGATAATCTTCGCATTTGAAATTCATCAGTGATAATAATTCCTTGATGGTCAAAGAGCGTTTTTCAGTCTGTTCAGATTTTATTCTGAATTTCCTGAATGGGTAAAATTCTTGTGCTACATAATCTTCGCGAATTGCCTCATTGAATAAGGCGCGAAGATTGCGCAAATGAATGGAGCGCGTATTTACTGAATTTCCTTTTGCCTGCATCCAAGTATCAAAATCAACTAACCATTTGTAATCAATCTCCTCAAATGATAAATTATCAATATCGCAATAATTGCCAATCTTAATTATTGTGCCTTCGTAAACCTCTTTTGTTCTATCTTTTGTCTTCCTTGAAATGAATATCTTGAAATATTCTTTGATATAATGTGGCCGTTCTTCTTCTGTTTCTTCGCAAGGGTTTATTTGTTCACGTATATCTTTGGCCGTCATCTTGTCAAGATTCTTAGATGAACTTAATAAGATGATTTGCATCCTAAGATATTCCAATTTCGATTTTAAAACTTGATTCAATCTTTTTGCCAGAGGAGTGTTAATAACCTCTCCGTTCAGCCATTCCTCCTTTCTTAAATATACAGATGTCGGAATCATGGAGGATGTATTATTGTGCCGAATTACAATCTTTACACAATATTTTCCAGATTTATTTTTGGCCCTTGCATCGAGGTACAGATTAATTTTTGCCATTTGCACGGATTTTGCACGGTTCTACATTTTGATGGATTGCACGTGTTTTGCACGGATTTTCGGCAAATTTCGGCATAATACGGCATAATACGGCATAAATTTACGGCTTTAACATTTGAATATAGAGACAAAAATAACCGCTGACAATTAGTGAGTATCTAATTATCAGCGGTTTAATTATTGTCGGGGTAGCGGGATTCGAACCCACGACCCCCTGCTCCCAAAGCAGGTGCGCTAACCGGACTGCGCTACACCCCGATACTTGCTTCATCCAAAAGATTCAGCTTTGAGCCTCTTGTCGGATTCGAACCAACGACCCCGAGATTACAAATCACGTGCTCTGGCCAACTGAGCTAAAGAGGCATACGACTTGGTTTCCCAAACGCGATGCAAAATTATAATATTTTTCCGATTACGCCAAATAAAATTGAATTTATCTTCTGACATTCCTGTATTTTTCTGTTTTCAACACTGTTTCACGACGCAAAATAACGCCAGTCTGCCATTATCTTCAAGAAGCAACAGGAAAGCAGAAACATTTCCAGCCATCGCAACAACGCTGCCGACACCCCGACAATCCATCAAGCAAACTTGCCAGCGAACGCCGTCCCAGATTCGATCGTGTCACGTCCCAGGTTCGGTTGCGTCTCGTCCCAGGTTCGGTCGTGCCACGTCCCAGGTTCGGTTGCGTCTCGTCCCAGGTTCGCTATCAAATAGAGGAAGTCTGACAGAAATCATAAGCCTTAGCCCTGAAATGGTAATTCCGCCATCACCACCCTCCATCATAAGAAAAACAGATTGGAGCATTCTCTAGAACAAAAAACGATTGGATTCTCCATAATTTTGAGCGACATTTCAGCAACATCACCAACCGCCACTCTTTCCCGTTCAACACAGATTGCCTTCCTGAATATCAAACCTCACCTCTTACCAAGTCCCCGCCCGAACAATCTTCTCAAAACGCGAGCCAGCAAGTTATCAGTACAAATAAAAAAAGGACACTTGATTGCTCAAATGTCCTTTTTTTGAGGTACCCAGCAGATTCGAACTGCTGTACACGGTTTTGCAGACCGCTACCTAGCCACTCGGTCAGGGTACCGTTGTTGCTTGTTTGCGAGTGCAAAGTTAAAACTTTATTTTCACTCCACCAAACTTTTCGGCAAAAAATATCTCTTTTTATCAAAAATATGGCAGACACATATAGTAAAGAACCACTATTTCAGCTATTTATAGAAGACGACTAATCAGAGGGTGACAAAATTCAGATGCAGAGGTATCAGAAGAAACACACAAGAGCACGACCTGCACTTGACTTTCTACGCAGTTGAAACCGTCGTCTTTCTCACATTCACGGCATACGCCCACTAACTCCACACCAAACTCCCTCACAAAGCCCTGCCAAAAACAATAATACCAAAGGCGGCAAAAAGACAGGTCAAAATTGCTCAACTTATTCTTTCACCATTACTAAACTAATTTTGAACTCCTACTTAAGAAATTATGCCTTACTCCACACTCCACAAAATTGGTCAAATTATTTTTTACCATTACTTATTTCTTCAGCATTACTAATTTGATTAATTTTGCATACCATTTCACATTCGCAACCTGCCTGTCTCTCACATTCATTGGAAATACATACCGCCAAATGGACAAGCAACGAAATATGCGATTCAAGACTTGAATAACAACCATGATTAAATTTATATGTTTTGGAAGCGGCAGCAGCGGAAACTGCTATTACATAAACGCCGACGGATATGGGCTTCTCATTGACGAGGGCATCGGCATACGGAAATTCAAGAAGTATTTCCGCGACTACGGCCTCTCGTTCGGAGACATAAAGGGAATCCTTGTCACACACGACCATGCCGACCATGTGCGTGCCGTTGGAGCGGTTTCTATTGAATTTCATCTGCCTGTTTATGCCCTGGCAGACGTGTATATGGGCATGAACCGTAACCGCTTCGTACGCAAGAAAGTACCCGCCCCTCTCGCCAACACCATCGTTGCGGGAGAAACTTTTGATTTAGGACCATTTGAAATCACCCCATTTCAGGTTCCGCACGATAGTGCAGACAACTGTGGATATTTCATCAGCGTCAACAACACCACCTTTTGCTTGATGACAGACGTTGGACACGTGACGGAAACAATGCGACACCACCTCTCTAACGCGAAATACATCGTGGTGGAATCAAACTACGACGCATATATGCTTGAAAACGGACGCTACCCGCGCCACCTGAAAGACCGCATACGGAACGGCACTGGACACATGGACAATGCTGACACGGCCAAACTATTGTCGGAATGCCTGTCGGCTGACGCACGACACATCTGGCTATGCCATCTCAGCGAAGAAAACAATCGGCCAGACTTGGCCCTACAGACGGTTTCTGAAGCACTGAAACAAGCTGGACGATTGTCTGAAGACGACCCTCTGACGCTTGAAGCGCTACAACGCACCCACCCCTCTAAATTATATGAATTAAAGTAGCGCTTCCACCCAGACAGCCAAGTGAATGTGGCTTCAATGCTGGATTGCTGTTTTTCGTAACGGCATACTTTTGCAAGAAAACCGAAACGGCCTCGCCGTCATCTTCTCCCTCATCGGAGAAATGACAGCGAGACCGTTTCGGTTTTCTGTGCACTCGATGTTCAGAACGGCAAGCCGACCGCAAAATGGAATGTGAAATCTCGCGAGAACACAGGATGTATAATAGGATAATGTCCCTTTCCGCTTTCCACTGTCGGATTGATGGCTTTCATGCCGCCGTCCAAACGCAGCACGAAATAGTCCAGATTGAAACGCAAGCCCAAACCATAGGACACTGCTATCTGCTTGTAAAAACGGTCGAAACGAAACTGTCCGCCAGGCTGATCTGCATAGTTCTTTGTGTTCCAAATGTTTCCTGCATCGATAAAAGCGGCGCCATGAAATTTCCAAAACAAATGCGTTCGGTATTCCACGCTCAAATCGAGCTTGAGATTTCCGGTCTGGTTGATGAAATCAATTTTCCCATCGTTTCCTTTGTAGCTGCCTGGACCAAGTTCTCTGACGCCCCAACCACGCACACTGTTTGCACCTCCCGAGAAATAACGCTTTTCATACGGCAAGATACTGGAGTTTCCGTAAGGCAGGGCAACGCCGAAGCCAGCATGCAGGGCCATGGAGTTTCGCTCATCAATCACAAAACTTTTGGCATAATCGAAGTCTACTTTTGCATATTGCGAATAGGCAATGTTCATCAAACTATATTGCCCGCTGGACACCCGCTGCGCTCCCAAAAGCTTTGACATGCCATATAGCAAATTTCCCGCAGATTCCACGTTGAAACGTATCTGATACCCATTCGTGTGATACAGACCCATAGCCGTTGAGGTGTTCAGGGAATTGTAGGTGAAGCTATACCCCATTCTCATGATGAAGAGATTCTCATAGCTATAACGCAACACGGCGTAGTGTGGGTCGTCTCCCTCCAAATATTCCTTTCGGAAGGTATCTGAAATCCAAGGCATGAAAACGTAATTGAGACTCACCAAATCCAGACGATGGCGCCAACGTGGCGAGAATGTGGGCGACCAACGATATGTCCAACCGCCTGTCAGCACACGGCGATGAAACTCCGGACGATTTTGGGAATCATACATCACATTCAGTTCTGAACTGGCTTTCAATCCCTGCCTGTGTTTTTCAGAAATGCCAGGAAAGAGAAATGCAGGAAACCGCAAGGCGGCCTCTGCACTATATTCCAGGTAATTCTGATTGTTGTATCCTTCCAAACCAGTAATGGCCTCGTATGCGCCACGCAATTTCAACGACAGGCTTTCTGCACCGCGGAATATGTTTTTGTTGGAATAAGTGAGCACCAAAGCCGCACCTAAATTTCCCGATGTGTTTGTTCCCTCGACTTCGGCACTGACACTGTTGGGCATGTTGAGATTGACATTAACATCGCAATCAAGCAGCGCACTATCGGTGGGAACTTCCCGAAAACGCACGGCTGAATAGCCCACTGAAGGAAGACTATTAATGCTGCTGTAGGTGTTGCGTAAATCTGTGGCACGATACAGGCTGTCGGGACGAATATACATGTGACTGTCGTACACACGGCGATACATCTTCAAGCCATCGCCATAATAGATGTCTAATCCGTGGTATGGCGAAACGTCTTTCTCCTCGCCTTGCGCCACGTCTTCATATATATTCACCTTGCGAATCTTGAATTTTTGATAGACGCGCGTGGAATCCATGCCATTGGGCATTTTAACGCGCAGCGTCAGATTGACACTGTAATCATCGGCTGCCGTGTCGGCCCTGAAGGAAACAAATTCCTTGTGAAGGTGATAATATCCTTGGTCTCGCAGAAGGTTCACCAAACGGGAACGCTCGTCATTGAGCAGAGAGGCATCGAGCGGCATACCACGGTAGAGTTTTGAAGAGGAGATGGTTTTCATCACCGCCTTTTCCACCTCCGCATCGTCAAACTCATAATGTATGTCACCGACATAAGTGCGCAATCCCGGATGGATTTTATAACGTAAATTCACACGCTTTCCACGCACCAAGGAGGTGTCGGCCTCTACGCTGGCGTGCAAAAAACCGTGGTTGTTCAACGCCGCCTTCAATGCCGAAAGCGACTCTTTGGTTTCTGCCTCGTTATATATCACTGGGGCCTCACCAATTCTCCGTATGAAACGATTGAAACGGCGCAAACTGTCTTTCCCCTGCATGCAATAGACGCCAAGGGGAACCTTCATCAGGCTGAACCAACGTGAATTTGGCTCCTGACGAACGTATGCGCGATATGAACCGGGCGAAATCTGCTTGCTGTCGCTCTGCATTTTCACGGAAGACAGCATCGCTTCATCGTCTGGCACAAAACGCAACGCAGAACACCCCGCAAGCAGCAGGACGCTGGCAAACAGACAGAAGCACAGCAACATGCTTCGGGCCGTTTCACGGTTTCGCTTAATTTTGACCATAAATCATATTGATTTGACTACAGAAGTAAAGAGGGCACGCACGATAGAAGAACAGCCGAACAGCATCATTTGGAAGCCTCGGATGCCTCCCAGGCCTCCCATTCCTTCATGGCATCCTGCCAAGAGGTTTCTTCGCCTGCCTCAACAGCCATCTCGGCCCGCTTGGCTTCATCTCTCGCTTTGTCTCTCGCCCGCTTTTCCTTCATGGCTGCAATGGTGGCATCGTCCAAAATCACGATGGCACCGCGCTCAACTGCCCTCAAAAGGTCGTCTTCACCAAAAGCCTTTCCCGGCTCATTGAAATCCGCAATATTGAACTCATAATCCACACGCAACTGGTGGCGAATTTGTTTTTGTCCGAAGCGATTGGCCGCATTTTTCAGACGGAGCAACTTACCGATTTCCTTTATTTCCTTTTCGGAATATTTGTTTCTTCCCATAAACAGGCATTCAACTTTTAACGATTATTTCCACAACAACTAAGGGCGCATACCGTTCATAGTATGCACCCTTAGCTTATTAAGTAGGTGTTCAAAATTAGTTTATACTATCCATGTAGGGATAAGCCAGTTTAATATTGCCTTGCCGCATTCTTTTGCTCCTACAACTGCCTTTCATCAGTCACGTAGCCCGCTACGCTCCTTCTTCAAGACAGCTGTAGGAACAAAATAATACGACAATTCAATATAAACTAATTCTGAACACCTACTTATACCTCAGATTTTTACTTTGCAAAGCTAACTGAGCGGGTCTCACGAATCACCGTAATCTTCACCTGGCCCGGATAAGTCATCTCGTCCTGAATGCGCTTGGCGATTTCGCCACTCAAGCTCTCAGTCTGCTTGTCGTCAATCTTGTCGGCACCGACAATCACTCTCAACTCGCGACCTGCCTGGATGGCATACGTTTTCGTAACGCCAGGATAGCTCATTGCGATGTTTTCAAGATCGTTCAAACGCTTGATGTAAGCTTCAACGATTTCACGACGTGCACCCGGACGGGCACCACTGATGGCGTCGCACACCTGAACGATTGGCGCTAAGAGCGTCGTCATTTCCATTTCATCATGGTGGGCACCTATTGCATTGCAGATTTCAGGTTTTTCCTTGTATTTTTCAGCCAACTTGGCACCATAGAGTGCGTGTGGCAATTCGCTCTCTTCATCGGGCACCTTACCGATGTCGTGCAAGAGACCTGCACGCTTGGCTTTCTTCGGATTCAATCCCAATTCGGCAGCCATCACGGCACAAAGATTGGCCGTTTCACGCGCATGCTGCAAAAGATTCTGACCATAAGAAGAACGGTATTTCATCTTACCGATGATGCGGATGAGCTCAGGATGCAAACCGTGAATGCCCAAGTCAATGGCCGTTCGCTTACCGGTCTCGATCACTTCTTCCTCGATTTGCTTCTTCACCTTTGCAACGACTTCTTCAATGCGAGCAGGGTGAATGCGGCCGTCTGAAATCAACTGATGGAGCGCCAAACGGCAGATTTCACGACGCACAGGATCGAAAGCGGAAATCACAATGGCTTCCGGCGTGTCGTCAACCACAATTTCAACGCCTGTGGCTGCTTCCAAAGCACGGATATTACGTCCTTCACGACCAATGATGCGGCCTTTAACCTCGTCGTTGTCGATATGGAACACTGTCACGCTGTTTTCAATGGCGGTTTCCGTTGCAACGCGCTGGATGGTCTGAATCACGATGCGCTTGGCTTCCTTATTGGCCGTCATTTTAGCGTCGTCCATGATTTCGTTGATATACGACTGAGCATTGGTGCGGGCTTCATCCTTCAAAGAATCCACCAAACGCTTCTTGGCTTCCTCTGCCGACAAACCGCTGAGTTCTTCCAGTTTCTCGCGCTCTTTGAGTTGCATCTTCTCCAACTCCTCTTCCTTGGTTTTCAAGAGCTGGGCATGAGCATTGAGCTTGTTCTGCGTGTTGTCGAGTTCAACTTTGCGTTTTCCCAAGTCTTCCTGCTTCTGCGAAAGACTCATTTCGCGTTGCTTGAGTTTGTTTTCAACCTGAAGAATCTTTTGGTTTCTCTGCTGTACTTCCTTTTCAAGCTCAGCTTTCTTGTTCAAGAATTTCTCCTTGACCTCCAACAACTTCTTCTCTTTGATGACATCGGCTTCTTTTGCTGCCTCATCCAGCACACGTTTATACTTGCTTTTGAGGACATATTTTAAGGCACCGAATTCAATGGCACCAGCTATAATCAGCGCCACAACAATCCATACATATTCCATTACGTTAATTTATATTCGGGCATTTCCCAATACGGCCGCCGCGAAAAAAACTTTTCCGCTTCCCTCCCATCCTACTTTTTTCATGAGAGGCTTTAGCCGGCCAATTTCTGGAACGCCTCATTTAGAAATTGGTTACTGTTTGTTTTGAACACCGCCATCCGCTGCCTCCTGGCCACTTCCTGCGGTTTCACATCCAAGCGCTTCTTCAATCTCACGCGTCAGCGCCGACACAGCCTCGTCATAAGGTTTGGTGTCGTTGTTGCTTTGAGCCTGAAGAGCTTCTACGGCAAAATCAAGCAGTGTGATTGAAACACAGCTTTCATAGCTCAGATTCGGATAACTCTCCTGATAGCGTCCAAGACGTTCGTTGATATTCTTGGCAGCCTTGCGGAAAATCTCCTCCTTGTCACGACGAATGGTGATTGGATGCATCTGCTTTCCAATCATCAATTGGATGCTCAGTTTGTCGTTGACGGACGACGCTTTATCTGCCATAATTACTTGGATTTTAAAGATTAGAACAACCGGAAACTTCCTGACACCGACAAAGTTCCTTATAAATATAAAAGCTTTGCCGCTCGTTGAGATTAAACATTCAGCAAGGCGATGCACTTGTCAACTTCCTTGACCAGGCCGTTGAGACGCTTTCGCACATCCCGCACATCTTCGCCAGAGACTTCAAGCACCTTTGCCGTCTTAAGCGTGTCGTACTGCTTCTTCAAGGCTACATTTTCAGCTTGCAATTTGGACATACTTTCCACCTGAAGCGCCATTTTTTCAAGCAGTTCTTGATTTTTAGCTTCCAGGTCTTTGTATGACAAGATGAGTTGCCTCACTCTTGTTTCCAATATGCGCAGGTTGTTTTCTTCCTCTTTTGTCATGTAGTCTCTTGCTGTTGACAGGTGTCTTTCCCTGTGGGCAAATCAAATGCGCTGTCAATGTTTTCGTTTCCTGTTTGATTTCTGCATGCACCGCTTGAAACAAGAGCACGCTGACGATGAGATTGCGTCTCCGTTCAACGAATCTGAAAGTATCAGCAGTGCAGCAACAGGCATCGTTGGGTTATTTCTTGGCGTCTTTTTCCTCAACATCCTTTGGTTTCGGCTCTTTCTTAGCCAAGATAACGATGTTATAGACATATTCCGCCATCCATTCGCCGCTGTATCCAAGCTTCTGTTGATACTGGCGAACACTCATACAGGCCTTTCGCACATCGTCTTTTTTCCAGTTGTCTTTCGTCAAGACATCGTTCACGGTTTTCTGCGTCATGGTACGCAACGCGTTTTTCATGAAGCCAGGCACGCGGAACTTCCATTTCATCAAGTTTCCCATAACCATCATAAGCTCCTGAGAGAATCCCTGGAAAGCAAAGAAATAAGGTTGCACGCTATTCAGGTTCTTGCAGTTGCGCTTGATGCTCATATCAATTTCCTTGAAAAAATTGTCTGAGATGCCATAGATTTCAGAGAGGAGTTTCTTGCAGCGGTTTTTCTCACCCAACCCCAACTTGTTGTTCACCGTTGGCACGTGCAACGTCTGTTTAAACAAACGAAGGTCGGGCAAAGCCGCCAAGTTGTTGATACCCAAATTGGCCGCCATAACCGCCTGGTAGTAGACACGGATAAGGGTCATGAAATCTTCCATGCCTCCGACGCGCCAACCTTGTTCGGCTACAGATTTTTTGCCAAATATGTTTAATATTCCCATACTATTTGCACTATATCAAAAAAAAGATTTATACTATTGTTTCTTGTGATACCAGAGAAGTCTGCCAGATTCCTTTCAGGCTTTACCAAGTGCTAAAATCAGCCCGACTCCTTTTTGTTCAATTTGCAAAGTTACATTTTTTTTTGAAAGTAGCAACTTATAGCTTAACTTTTTGAACCAGACGTTGCAATTGAGTTCTCCCACGCAGACTTTTTGATTTTTCTGGCGCGAGGAGTTGAATGCTATCAAAAGCCACATGGCGTGAGAAATCCATGAAGCACAGACGAGCAAACACCCCATACAACCCACCCAAACTTATAACAATGGCGGGAGAGTCAGCATGAGCGCCTTTGAAAATAATACAACGCCAGCCTGCTCTTCCGCCATTACACTATTGGGGCATGCCGATTAATGAAACATGCCGATTACAGAAACGTTTCCTTGTTCCTAAGATTCTCAGACAAGTAGGTGGTCAAAAATATTCTTATATTTGAAATGCCCTTGGCATATATAACCTACTTACGTTCAGCATCAACAACCAGAACCGTCAAGACTACAGGATTCCGCCTCTGCCGCATGTTGCGCCATCAATCCGGCTTCCTCCGGCACAAGCGTCACGCGCCCGTCTTCGAGCACGAAACAAGGGATTCCTATGTATCCTTCGCGTTTGGCTTCGTCAAAAACCGAACTGGTATCTCTCAAACGAAGAAATTCCTTCAGGTTTCTGACGTGCTGCCCGATTTCAATGATTTGATAGGACGGATTATTCTCCACCTGCCGTTTGATGTCAATGCAGTCCGGGCATGTGTCCATGCTGTATATTTTTATCATGAGTGTCTATTGTCTTTAGAAATTAAACGTATGCCTGGAAAGGACAGGGCTATTTGGAAATGGCTTTTTGACGCTCGAGGCCACAAGCCATCAGCGACGCACAAAGTCGTGGCGGCGTCCAAAATGCCGCATTTTCTCAGTCAGCGTATAGAATGGCTGGGCCAAGAGCCGCCCCCACAAGCCTAACCAGCAGAAACGACGTTCTCCCAAACTATCGGTACACCGACGCAAAAACCATCCCGGCAACACGACATCTAATATCATCAGCAAAAAAACTGACGCGTCATACGGAATGTCATCCGTTGCATATTTTTGAGTTTCCACCAGAACTTCTACACGCAAAAGCAGGTAGGCCATCAAGGCCAACAAGAAGAGCCACGTCATCCATGTGGCTGCGCTCTCACGATAACGGAATAAACGTCCTCGCCACGACAAACGGCGAAGTGCCTCACGGTGTGCCGCCTGTTGTGCCACCAAAAGGGGACGCGACGGCAGATGCTGCATAATGGTGGCTTCTGGTCGTACTTCTACCAAGGTGCGGGATTTGCACGAAAGAGCATCCACGAGCAAATCGTCTTCGCCACAAGAGACATTGAGGCTATCGGCGTAACCTTTATTGGCCATGAACCAGCTTTTGCGCACTGCCATATTAGAGACATCTCCGCCAAAAGCTTTTCCTACAGGCGTTGCAAATTGGCGACTCCACATACGATGTGTTCCAAACGCAGCCCTATAACGCAGCAACTGGCGACGCAACCGATTGAAGATGGCACTGCGAGACATCTGCGTGCCATCATCGACATAATTGGCATATCCCAAAACGAAATCAGATTCATCCGAGAAACGGGAAGCCATCAATCTGAGCCAAGAGACATCTGCTGGCTGACAATCGGCCTCGGTCAAAACCACCCAAGGTGCCCTGGCAGCCCTTACGCCAAGCGTGATGGCCAATTTTCTCCGATCGAGGTAACGGGAAGAGGCTGGAACAAAGGTGTATCGCAGATTGGAATGCTCCGAAGAAAGATGATTGATCAACGCACGGGTCTCGTCGGTTGAAGCCTCATCCACAATAATGATTTCAAACGCCGACAAATCCTGATTCAAAAACGCTGGCAGATTTTCCCGTAACGTGTCTGCCTGATTGCAACACGGAATAACCACACTCGCACGCGGCAAAGGGCGGGCAAATGCCGAAATCCCCTCCTGCGCATCCATTGCCGGCGCAGGAACATCCTGAATGTTTTCTCCCCTACGCAACCGGCGATTTATCTTCCACGGAAGCAGATAATCCCGCCAGCGCCACCGCCAGGCAAGCAGCAGGCTCAACGCCATAGCGCCGACAAGCCAAGGTTGCAGACCTAAAATAGACTGCAGACCTAAAATAGATTCATTTAATATGCTCGTAAACATTTCACTTAAACCTCCATTTATCTGCGGCGACGAAACTCAGAACAAGTAACCGCCGTTGCTATTGCCACATTAAGACTTTCCACTGTCGGCCGGCCCTCAGGAAAATTCGGAATAGTGATTCGCCGCGAAACATGTTGCTCAACGGCCTGAGAGATTCCCTTTCCCTCATTGCCCATGACGATGATGCCATGAGAAGTCAGTGTGGATTCATACAAATTATCGCCGTCCATAAACGTGCCATAAACTGGCATCTGTCCCTTATTCTCCTCCAACCACTGCGGCAGGTCGACATAAAAGACATTCACACGCGCCAAGGCCCCCATTGTTGCCTGCACAACCTTAGGAGAAAAAGCGTCGGCCGTTTCACGCGAGCATACGACATTCGTAATACCAAACCAATCGGCCAAACGAATAATGGTGCCTACATTCCCAGGGTCTTGCACACCGTCGAGCGCCAACACCAAATCGTCAGGATTCATCTCAAACGCCACTTTCCGGTCTGGCTTTTCAAACACGGCCAACGCCTCATGCGCTGTTGTCAGGGCCGACGCCTGAGAAAGTTCCCTTGACGTAACGACATCAATTTCTTCAGCGGTCACTTCTGGATGCTTGTCAAGATATTCCTGCGTGGCAACAAGAAGACGCATACGGAAAGCGCCGGAGAGTTCCCCTATCACTTTTGCTCCTTCAGCCAGAAAAGCCCGCTCCGCATCCCGGTATTTCTTCTGCGTAAGCGAACGCACGAACTTGAGTTTGTTTTTACTCCACATTTTTGAATACTTTTGGCATGTTCCAAAAAACCGTCTATACCCATTCCCGACAGGAAAACGATACAGACGGTTTGTTGTAATGTATATATTCTAAAATATTAGTCCTTGATGATTCCGAGTTCAACAAACACCTTGCGGAGAGAGTCAACGGCGCGGTCAACCTGCTCATGCGTATGGGTTGCCATCAATGCAACGCGAACCAAAGTATCTTGGGGCGCACATGCTGGCGGAATAACCGGATTAATGAAAACGCCTTCCTCAAAAGCACGTGCCGTGGCAACGAAGGTCTTCTCCGTGTCGCGAACGTAAAGCGGGATAATCGGAGATTCCGTTTCGCCGATTTCAAAACCAGCCTCGCGGAAGCGCTTCAACGCATAGCGCGTCACATCCCAAAGAGCCTCAATGCGCTGCGGTTCTTCCTGGATGATATGCAATGCTTCGAGCGCGGCAGCAGTGGCAGCCGGCGTATTGGATGCACTGAAGATATAAGTACGTGCGTTATGGCGCAACCAATTAATGATGGTTTCGTCGGCAGCGATAAAACCGCCGATTGAAGCCAACGACTTACTGAAAGTACCCATAATCAAGTCAACCTCGTCAGTCAGACCGAAATGATCACACACGCCTCGTCCCTGACGACCAAACACACCAATTCCATGTGCTTCGTCGACCATGATGGTTGCATTGTATTTATGCTTCAAGCGCACGATTTCCGGCAAGTTTGCCAAGTCGCCCTCCATTGAGAAAACGCCATCAACCACAATGAGCTTAACGGCTTCTGGAGCGCACTTCTGAAGCTGACGTTCAAGGTCAGCCATATCGTTGTGCTTGTATTTCAAATTGGTTGAGAAAGACAAACGGCGGCCGTCAACAATTGAGGCATGGTCGCGGTCGTCACAAATGATGTAGTCTTCGCGCCCCGTGAGGCAAGCGATCACACCAGAGTTTACAGTAAAACCTGTTGAGAAGCAGAGAGAATCCTCCTTGCCAACAAACTGAGCCAACTCTTTCTCCAATTTAACATGGAGGTCAAGTGTACCATTAAGGAAACGCGAACCGGCACAGCCTGCACCGTATTTGCGAAGCGCCTTGACACCGGCCTCAATGACACGTTCATCACCAGGCAGACCAGTATAGGCATTTGAACCGAACATCAACACCTTGTGTCCGCCCATGTCTACTTCAGTGCCCTGCTTTCCGTCGATTTCACGAAAATAGGGATAAACGCCTTTTGCCATATACTGCTGTGGCAAAGTGTACTTAGATAATCTTTCCTGTAAAATACCCATGGATTAATTTGTCAGAACGGAGAGAGCAACGTCGCGATAAACGTGGAGACCATCTGCCTCCCTCCTTGGTTATAAACATCCCCCTGCCCGAGAATGCCGAATATCTATAGACTTCCACTCCTTATTATATACCAATTATATATAAGGAGTCATCCGCCTCAATAAAAGCAATTTCCAGCACGGGATGCCAACGTTTTTAAATTATATTACTTCATGCAATAGCCAGAGCTTTTCTTCCCTTCGCAGCATAGCTTTTACAACTACCACTAACGCCTGAAGGTTTTTGACAATCAACAAGCTCCGTAAAACTTGGCAAAGATACACATTTTTGCATTAATGCAGGCTTTTTATCTTCAAAAAATGCGCCCAGACGATTTATCACAAGGGATTTTATGGTCGGAGCGAAAGAAAAACTTAACTTTGTGCCTTGGAGTTCTGAATTTACAATCAAGCTCCTGCATGGCTCTGCCTCCTTGAAAAAACAAAAAGGTTTCACATCTCTTATTCTTATCTATGAAGAAGGAAGTCCTCTTTATCATCAATCCCATATCGGGCACACGACACAAACAGTCAATACCGGAAGAGATTGAACGATGGCTCGACCACACACTTTTTGACCACGAAATAAAATTCACCACACACGCCGGGCATGCTTCGGAACTAACCAAGGAAGCTGCAGAGAACGGGGTGGACATCGTTGTGGCCGTTGGCGGCGACGGCACCGTCAACGAAGTGGCACGCTCTCTGGTGCATACGTCCACCGCTTTGGGCATCATCCCCTGCGGTTCTGGAAACGGTCTGGCCAGACATCTGCAAATCTCCCAAACGCCGCGAGGAGCGATTGAAATTCTAAATCAAAACGTGATACACTGCCTTGACTACGGAAAAATCAACGGCAAACCGTTTTTCTGCACTTGCGGTATGGGCTTTGACGCATTTGTCAGCAAGAAATTTGCCGACAGTGGCAAACGCGGCCTGCTGCAATATGCCAAAAACACCATCGGAGTGGGACTGACCTACCAGTCGGAACACTATATCTTGGAATATAACGGCCAAAAGGAGGAACTTGACGCCTTTTTGATTGCGTGCGCCAACGCTTCACAATACGGCAACAATGCCTATATCGCGCCAACGGCTTCCATGAAAGACGGACTGATGGACGTGATTGTCATGAAACCGTTCCCTACAATAGAAGGGGCCTACGTTCTGCTACAGATGTTCACCAAGACATTACTGAACAACAACCACGTGCAACTTTCCCAAACCAAGAAGCTCCATGTCAAGCGCACGCAACCTGGCGCGGTACACATCGACGGCGACCCCGTCATGATGGGCTGCGACATTGACGTGGAATTGGTGCCGCACAGTTTTAATGTCGTTGTCAACCCGAAAGCACACGACAAGAAAAAGAATTACATCCAGGAGATGGGTGAACGCTTGGAAGAACTGTTCACCATCGGTGCCAACGGCAAAGAGGAAACCGAGGATTCTCCTGAACGACAGGGCAACGAAAGCAACAACGACCAATTCAATCTGCAACGCTTCGTCGCGGCGCAAGAACAAACTTACAGCCGAGCGCTTGAAGAGATTCGCAACGGGCACAAGAAAACCCACTGGATGTGGTTTATCTTCCCGCAAATTACTGGCCTCGGCCATAGCAACATGGCACAAAAATACGCCATTTCCTGCCGTTCTGAAGCCGAAGCCTATCTGCGCCACCCTGTTTTGGGAATGCGCCTACTGGAAATCACAGAGGAACTGCTCCAGCACGAAGGCCTAACGGCTTTTGACATTTTCGGTTCGCCCGACGACCTCAAACTACGCTCTTGCATGACGCTCTTTTCATCCATCTCCGAAGAAGGCAACATCTTCGAACGTGTCCTGGTGAAATATTTTAACGGACAACCATGCCAATTCACCCTGGCAGCAGTGGCAAAGAAATAGCCACCGACCGACAAAAATCCCCGAAGGAATCGGAACACCAGTTTTTTTGAGTTCCATCCCTTCGGGGATATTTTTGAACATCTTCATCCAGCCATAAGCAAGTGTTCAAAAACACTTGTCATTTACCTGCTGCCGGACCATATTTCGCAACAAGCGCCAAAAGTTCATCCCCATAATTTTCAATACTCTTGTCGCCAAGATAAGGAATCACTTTCAAATCGGCCTTCGTCGTTGGCAAGAGATTGGCCACACCAATCAACGCCTTCTGCTGGAGAATCGTATAAGCCGGCAGGAGTTTCTCGCGTGACTTGTCGTAACGCCATTTCACCAAATGCTTAAACAATTCGGGATGCAGAATATCCGAAGGCACCTCCACCTTCTGGCTCACAGAACTGGCTTTTCTCTTCTCGCCCTTTTGGGGTTTCGATTTCTTCTCCCCCATAGACGCGATAGCCTTTTCAGCCAAATACTTCTCCAGCTCAAAACCATTTTCCGCCACATACCTCAACATGCGGCATTTGAATTGAAGCGCCTCTCGGGCCGCCTGCAACACGTTAGAGACACGTTGCTTAATCTGCTTGTTGTCTGTTGGCAGCTCCATCTGCATCACAAAATCATAGACGGGCTTCATCTTCTCTGAGAAATACGCAGCCCCCTTCTTTATGCGCTCAACAATCACTTCATCGCCAGAAGTATTTTTCGCCTCTGCAAACAAACGAGAGAGCTGATGATGGAACGCCACTGCCACCTGCTCCACTTCCTTATAAAAAGCAGCAGCAAGTTCATCCGACGCAGTCACTGTCCGCGGAAACAGCCTATTGAAATGCTCCGCCAAGAGTCGACGCAACTGATCATACTGATAGCGCAACAGATGGAAGTCAAACAGACGGACCACCGTTTCCATATAAAAATCAGCCTGCATCTTCCTCACCATCTCATCCGTGGGAGTTTCAGCCTCCGCCCTCTCCGTAAACCGCGCCACATCGGCATCACAAATGACAGCCGCCCTTGGAATTTTTGAAGAAAGCACCATGCCTTCCAACGACTTGCAACGACTCAAAGCCACATAGGTCTGCCCGTGGGCAAAAGCCCAATGCGTGTCGATAATGGCGCGTTCAAAAGTGAGCCCCTGACTTTTATGTATGGTAATGGCCCACGCCAGCCGCAGGGGATATTGCTTGAATGTACCTTCCACCACCTCTTCAATCTCATTATTCTTTTCATTGAGGGCATATTTGGCATTGGTCCACTCCTCGCGCTCCAATTCAATGGGAGAAGTCCGCTTCTCACCTATCGGACGAACACACACACCATTCTTATTAATCATGACCACCTCGCCCAGCATACCATTATAGTAGCCAGCTTCAGCATTGTTCTTCACAAACATAACCTGGGCACCTTCCTTCAAGACGAGCACTTCATCCGTCGGATAAGAACTCTCCGGAAACACTCCGCTGCACACTGCCTTAAACTCAAAAGCCGGTGTTTCGAGGCGGTTCAGTTCAAGTTCATTCACCTGTTTTGCCTGATTGTTATGAGTGACCAAACGCACATAGCCATCCTTTTGAGGAGGATTGAAATCAGGGATATACCGCTTGTTCAACGCGTCCAGCGTCTGATTGTCCACCGTTCCAGAACGCACTTCATTCAGAATACGGATAAAATCTGGATCATCCTGCCGATAGATATGTTTCAATTCAACCGTCACATAGTTGGAAGCCTGGAGGGCACGGCTTGAAAAGAAGAACGGGGTGTCGTAATACTTCTTCAGCATATTCCAATCCTCGTCTCTCACCACTGGTGCCAACTGCTGCAAGTCGCCAATCAAAAGCAACTGCACACCGCCAAAAGGCAAACCCGGATTGCGGTATCGACGCAAGACGGAATCAATGCTATCAAGCAAATCGGCACGCACCATAGAAATCTCGTCAATCACCACCAAATCCAAACTGCGGATGAGGCGCACCTTCTGCTGCGTCATTTTAAAGGTTTCCCGACTGTAATTGGCATCTGGAATATAGGGAGAGAAGGGGAGCTGAAAAAAAGAATGAATGGTCACGCCGCCCGCATTGATAGCAGCAATGCCCGTCGGGGCAAGAACCACCATACGTTTGGCAGACCGCTCACGCAGCCGACGCAGAAACGTGGTTTTTCCCGTTCCTGCCTTACCTGTCAAAAAAAGGTTTGTCCCTGTATATTCAACAATCTGTTGAGCTCTGTACGCTTCTGGATTTTCCATGATCTGCATATTCTATGTAAGCTACAAATTTAAAGAAACACAACGCATCTCAACAACACCTTTCGGCTCCGCCTTCCAATGCGCCATAAACGAAAAAATGCGAAGACTCTTTTGAATCCTCGCATTTCGTACACTCTCAGGGGTTCGAACCCTGGACCCACTGATTAAGAGTCAGTTGCTCTA
>OGJF01000093.1_pt1 | contig 52946 bp, 34 predicted proteins | sample 1572001 | NCBI WGS metagenome assembly OGJF01 (sample SAMEA2582113, study PRJEB24529) | metagenome | biome: Human gut stool | place: China | collected 2011
TCGTCCCCCTCACTTTGCGAGCAAAGTGAGCTACAGTGCTTCGCCTCAGACCTTCACTGAATGTTCGCGTAACACCTCTTGTTGCTGCGTCGCAAGCGCCATGCTACTTGGTCAAAACCGCACAGAGATTTTTCTGGATTTTACCCCCCTACCCTTCAGAAGCGCCTCTCTACCAACCTTGATTGTCTCTATTTTAAATGCCCGCCCTCTTCCCCATTTCAGCCCACAATATCCCGGCTGACATAGAACGCTCTTTCTAAAAGGGCGTTTTTTATTTCTCTAGCTTACATTTCGATGTTTTTCAATCAAAAAAACACCATTTTGTTAGCAGCTTTAAAAAAAATGTGTAACTTTGCAATCAGTTAAGCAACAGCAAGAGATTGCGAAGAGACCTGTTGCCGCCGCCTCATCAAACAAGCAAAAGGGATAGGGGAAAAGCAACACGGTTTCCAGTCGAAAGACAAACGGTTTCCTGCCAATAGAAAACAACGGAGCGCTCCATACGGAATGCCCCATAAAAATAGAATAGAAAAATGAAAGCCTGCGAAGTTATTGAAAACCTCAAGCGCCGTTTTCCCGGTGAACCAGAGTACATCCAAGCAGTAAGTGAAGTGCTCGACACAATTGAAGAAGAATACAACCAGCATCCGGAGTTTGAAGCCGCCAGCCTTATTGAGCGTCTCTGCATCCCCGACCGCATCATCAGTTTCCGCGTCACTTGGGTGGATGACAAAGGCCGCGTACAGTCAAACATGGGCTACCGTGTGCAACACTCCAACGCCATCGGCCCATACAAGGGTGGTATCCGTTTCCACAGTTCTGTCAACCTCGGCATCTTGAAGTTCCTCGCCTTTGAGCAAACTTTCAAAAATTCTCTGACCACACTGCCGATGGGCGGTGCGAAGGGCGGTTCCGACTTCTCTCCGCGCGGCAAGTCAAACGCTGAAGTGATGCGTTTCTGCCAAGCCTTTATGACGGAGCTCTGGCGCAACATCGGTCCTGACACCGACGTGCCAGCAGGCGACATCGGCGTAGGTGGCCGCGAAGTGGGCTACATGTATGGCATGTATAAAAAACTGGCCCGTGAGAACACAGGAACGCTGACCGGTAAGGGTCTGGCCTTCGGCGGTTCTCTCATCCGTCCGGAAGCCACTGGCTACGGCAATGTCTATTTCCTCCAGGAAATGCTCAAGACGCGCGGCATCGACTTGGCTGGCAAGCGTGTGTGCATCTCTGGCTCTGGCAACGTGGCCCAGTACACGGCTGAAAAACTCATCGAACTCGGCGCTGTGCCCATCACAATGAGCGACTCTGACGGATATATCTACGATCCAGAAGGCATCACGCGCGAAAAGCTCGACTATATCATGGAGCTCAAAAACCTCTACCGCGGACGTATCCACGAATATGCAGAGGAGTATCCCGGTGTGAAATACGTGGCCGGCGCCCGTCCTTGGGCTGAGAAGTGCGACATCGCCATGCCTTCTGCCACGCAGAATGAAATCGATGGCGACGACGCTCGCCAGCTCCTGGCCAACGGCTGTTTCGCCGTGTCGGAAGGCGCCAACATGCCTTCAACGCCTGAAGCTGTCGATGCCTTCCTCGAAGCAGGCATTCTCTATGCTCCAGGCAAGGCTGCCAATGCCGGCGGTGTGTCGGTTTCTGGTTTGGAAATGACGCAAAATGCGCAACACCTCTCTTGGAGCGCTGAGGAGGTCGACCAGCGTCTCCACCGCATCATGGAAGATATCCATGCCCAGTGTGTGAAGTATGGCAAGCGCGAAGACGGTACTGTCAACTACGTGCGCGGCGCCAACGTGGCCGGCTTCATGAAGGTGGCCAGCGCCATGATGGCACAAGGCATCCTCTGATTTTTTTGCATACCAATTAATATTAAAGCCCCGTGGACACAGATTGTTCCACGGGGCTTTTCGTATTTTTTTCCTTTCACCTCAACACGGGAAGAAGAGCGGAATGATGATCAGGGAGACGATGCCGAGAATGATTTGCAACGGCAAACCCACCTTGACGTAATCCATAAAGGTGTAGTGTCCCGCGCTCATCACCATCGCATTGGGCGGCGTACAAATTGGCGTGGCGAAGCAGCAGGAAGCGGCCACGGCAGCCGTCATCATAAAGGGCGTTGGGTTGACACCGATGCCTTCGGCAGCGGCCCAGGCGATGGGCGCCACGAGGATGGCGGTGGCGGAATTGCTGATAAACGTGGAGAGCAGCGAAGTCACTATGTAAACGCCCGCCATAATGGCGATGGGGCCCATCGACTGGAGGGAGGAAACGAGACCTTCGGCAATCATCTTTGAAATGCCCGTATTGCTCAGGGCCGTGCTCATCGGCATCATGCCGGCAATGAGCACAATGCTTTCCCAACCAATCATCTTGTAGGCGCCGTCCACACTGCGCGTACATCCTGTCAACACCATTGCCAGGCCGGCCACGATGACCGAAGCCACAGCCGGAATGCCAATTTGTTTTTCAAACACCATCGCAATCACCATGAGCACCATGATGAGGGCGGCAAGGGGTGCCTTATGGTCGAGCGACACGTTTTGTGCCGTCTCGTCGGGACGGCCAATGACGAGCCATTCTCGCGTCTTCTTACTCAAACTCTCAATGCCTTTCCAGCGGCCGTGCATAAGGAGCATGTCGCCGTTGTAGACCTTCTCGTCGCGGATATCCTCAAAGATGTAGTGGCCGTGACGCTTGATGGCCAACACGTTCAAGCCAAAACGCTCGTTGAAGTTGGCCTGGCGCAGCGGACGGTTGATAAGGGCCGATTCGGGCGTGATGAGCACCTCTGCCAAACCGATTTCATAGAAATCCAATTTGCCTTTACCCTCGCGCTCTTCGTCTTCGAATACCGTCAGATGATAATCGGTCGCCATTTTCTTCACATCATCGGCATGTCCGAGCACATAGATGGTGTCGCCCGGCGAGAAAATGGTTTCAGGCGAGATGGTCTCCTGCGTGACCGAACCGAAGATGGAACGGTTTTCGCGGCGCACCTCCAGCACGGTCACGCCGTAGCGGTGTCTAAGATTGAGTTCCTGCACGGTGCAACCCTCTATGGGCGACGGCCCGTTGGTGGCCTGCAGGCGGAAGACGCAGTCGTTGATATGATATTCATGGAGCAGTCCGGCAAGCGATTTGCCATCATCGGCCTCAGCGCCGTCGCGGCCCTTTTTGCTGAGGAAGATGCGGCAGAGCGGCCAAAGGAGCAGTGTGCCCACGATGAGGAGAATAAGTCCGATGGGCGTGAAATCGAAGAAAGCGAAGTCGGACTTGCCGTTTTCCGTAAGGTAATTGCTCACGATGAGGTTGGGCGGCGTACCAATCAAGGTGAGCACACCGCCGAGCGAACTGGCGAAGGCCAGGGGCATCATCAATTTGGAAGGACTCACCCCGCTTGTCTTACACATGGCCAGAATGATGGGCAAGAGCAGCGCCACCGTTCCGGTGTTGCTCACAAAGGCAGCCACAACGGCCGTCACGAGCATCACGAGGAAAAACAACCTCTTCTCATCGGTTCCCGCCAGCCGCAACAGGCGTCCGCTGATAATCTTGGCCAAGCCGGTTTGAAAAACGGCGCCTCCAACCACAAAGAGTCCGATCATCATCACCACGGCGGAATTTGAGAAACCGGCCAAAGCGGCCTTGGCGTCTATCACACCCGTGGTGAGGAGCACGGCGGTTGAACAGAGGGCAATGATGTCGGAACGGATTTTTCCGATGATGAAGGCCACGATGGTGGCCACGAACGTAACGATGACAATGCCTATCTGCACATTGGGCGAGGCCATCCAGTCACCGAAACTGAAGAGCGGGGTTAACATGTTTTTTTAATTAGGTTTATGGATTAGTGAAATGTCTGTACGGCCATCGTGCATTGTTTTTCATGACAAGCAGACCACCCTTTTCAAGGTTTTTTCAGCATCCTTGAATCAACCAGGCTTCCTGCTCTTTTTACACCGCCGTCAGCGCCCGTTTTCTCCGAGCGCCCCCTAAGTTAACCCTTACTGCTGACGTGGCCAATTTTTACGCCCGCTTTTTCCGCACTTCCTATTTTATAACATGATTCCAACAAGGGTTGAAGGGTGGGGAAGGGCCTGGCGTGGCAATTATGCACCAGTACTTTTTCCCACGTTCCCTATACTTTTTAGCGCACGCGGGACGTGGCACAACCGAACGCCGTCCCACGTGCGGCCGTGTCTGCTCCTGCGTTCGATTGTGTCTCGTCCTGCGTTCGCTGACAAGCATACTGAAAGAAATTTATAATAGTTTCCTCGGCATTTTTTTCCTGTAAATACCCGTTGAAAACCATGTTGAAAAGCAGTGTATAACCCGTCTCATAACTCCCTACGGCCAAGCAACGCCGCCCCAAAAAGTTATCCCACCCGTTTCCACGGCTTTCCACCGGGGTTTTCAAACGCCGCCTCTCGTTTTTCACATACCCCCTTCCTGGTGCCGATAAGTTTTCAACACCATGTTAATAAATAGCCCCGCCTGCCCGCTAAAAGCCTGAACAATATCGCCTCTCCGCCACACCTGCCTTGTGGATAAGGATGGGTATAAATAGGCAGAAAGAGTGGATAACTTTTGGGGGATTTCTTAGCCTCTCTTTTATCCACAGTTTCCACACCCTATCATAATCATCATAGTATTTTTTATTTATAAAAAAAGAAGAAATACCCTATTATAATAAGAAGGGACTGGGGGATGTGGAAAAACGGGAAAGAGGGGAACACAGAGGGGAGACGAATCATGGAAGGAAAAGACGGGAGACTGGAGATGATTGAAGCGGAAGAAAAAAACGGAGCCAAGGAAAAAGGGGGGATGCGGCATTGCTGCAAGGGGCACCGCGCGGATATTTGGCAGAGGTATGAGGCGAAGCACTGTAGCTCACTTTGCTTGCAAAGTGAGGGGGACGAATATTGTGGCGGCCAAACACGGCTAAAAATCCAACAAAGTCATGGCCCAGAGCACTGGCCATATTCGCTACGTGTTCGTGGCCCTCACTTTGCGAGCAAAGTGAGCTACAATGCTGGCGCCGCTACAGACGATTATGCGGCACTAACGCAAATTTCCGCTGCAAGGGCGCTGCTGCCAATATTCAATCTTGAACACCCTAAAGTAATACGTTGGCCCTCCATCTTACTACTTTTTAGCGAATGCCCTCCTGCGTTCGATTGTGTCTCGTCCTGCGTTCGGTCGTGCCTCGTCCCGCGTTCGCTAAAAAGTATAGGGACTGAAACGAGAAAGACGCTTCTGCTTGTTGACATCTGCGGTTTCGAGAAGATACAGATGAAGGGGCAGCGCCGCAACATCGCTATCCTATTTGGTCAAAAACGCGTAGAGATTTTTCTGGATTTTGAACACCCTGGGGAAAGGGGGCGCAGCAGGCGAATGAAGGAAGGAAAGGAAAGAGGGGAGAAGGGGAGGGGGCAGAAAAGCAGTTGGGAAAACAGAGCGGGAGGAAAAAATTATTGCGGCATTGCTTAGGCGTTGTGGAATAAAATAAGTAAGTTTGCAATAGTTGCAGGTGCAGGGGATGTAGGTAACAATCTATAGTCCGTTAGTAAGGGTGAAAGAATAAGTTGAACACATTTCCGCCTGCTTTTCATTTTCAATTTTACCCACCCATCTATGGCAAATAAACTATATCCTGTAGGCATACAGAACTTTGAAATTATCCGCAAGGAGGATTATCTCTATGTGGACAAGACTGCGTATGTTTACCATCTGACGCACGACAATGGCAAATCTTTTTTCCTGGGACGTCCGCGCCGCTTTGGAAAGTCTCTGTTGGTGTCCACGCTCCATAGTTATTTCTCCGGTCGTAAAGACTTGTTTAAAGGCTTGGCTATAGAACAAATGGAAGCAGACTGGAAAGCATATCCTGTGTTGCATTTTGACATGAGCATGGGCAAGCACATGGACAAGGAGGGGCTTGAAAAGTATTTGGAGTTCATATTGGAGGAAGAGGAGAAAAAATACGGGATAGAGCCGAGCCTTATAGATGTCAACCTTCGCCTTGTTCGGTTGATCAAAACAGCCTGCAGAAAAACAGGCCAACCAGTGGTGGTGCTTATTGATGAATATGACGCACCGCTGCTCGACGTGGTACACGAAAATGAAAATTTGGAAAATTTGCGTCGCCTGATGCGTAATTTCTTCAGTCCGCTGAAGGCATGCGACCCTTATCTGCGCTTTGTCTTTATGACGGGTATCACCAAGTTTTCGCAAATGAGCATATTCAGCGAGCTCAACAACATAACCAATATCAGTATGGTTCCCCAATATGCTGGCATCTGCGGCATCACTAAGGAAGAGATAGAGCAGCAGATGAGCGAGTCGGTTGATGAAATGGCTTGCAAGTTGAAGCTGTCGCATGAGGAAATGCTTGAAGCGCTGCGCGACCATTATGATGGTTATCACTTTGCCTGGCCTTCGCCCGATGTTTTCAATCCATACAGTCTTCTGAATGCCTTTGCAAAGGGACGGATGGATTATTTCTGGTTTGACTCTGGCACGCCTACCTATCTATTGAAGATGCTGGAGAAATTTGGTGTCAAGCCGAGCGATTTAAAAGCGGTGGAAGCCGAGGCTTATGAATTCGACACACCAACGGAAACGATGACTTCCATCGTGCCGCTTCTTTATCAGAGCGGCTATCTGACCATAAAAGACTATCATGAAGACTTCAAATACTATACGCTTGACATTCCCAACCGCGAAGTGCGTGTGGGGCTGATGCGCAGTTTGATACCAAATTACGTATCGTCAGACACCCTATCAACAACCAATACGGCACGCCGTTTGGCTTTCTGTTTGATGAAAGACGATATGGATGGTGCTCTGCGTCTGCTTCAGACATTTCTTGGCACAGTGCCATATTGCAGCAATACAAATTATGAGGGGCATTATCAGCAACTCTTTTTCGTGGTGTTTTCTCTCCTAACAGATTTTCTTGTTGACGTGGAGGTGCATACACCAAATGGTCGCGTAGATATTGTGTTGATGACCAAGACGCGGCTTTTTCTCATCGAGCTAAAGCTCAATCGCAATGCTGCTGCCGCATTGTCGCAAATCAACCTTAAAGACTATCGTCAACGGTTTGCCCTAAGTAAACTGCCAGTAACGAAGGTGGGGGTAAATTTTGATGGAGAAAAGAATAATATTTCGGATTGGTTGATTGAATAACCATCTTCAAGAAATGGAGCATGGTGGATGAAGTGAATAAGTATAAAAGGGGTGTTAAGTAGGTATTCAGAATTAGTTTATATTGAATTGTCGCATTATTTTGTTCCTACAGCTGTCTTGAAGAAGGAGCGTAGCGGGCTACGTGACTGATGAAAGACAGTTGTAGGGGCAAAAGAATGCGGCAAGGCAATATTAAACTGGCTTATCCCTACATGGATAGTATAAACTAATTCTGAACACCTACTTATAGAAGGATATTTTATAACACCCCTTAATTTTTCTCTTCCAGTTCATTATTAATGCAGTCCACCCTTCCTCTCATTGAAAGTAAATACCTATCTTTGTAAGATGAATTGGTGTGCAATGCAAACACCGTGGGGATGGTGTTGTGAAATGATACTATGAATACTATGAGTTGTGGAATCCGCTCTCGTATATTTGTAAGGCCATCCTCAAGCAATCAGCATTCAACAATAATCTATAAACAAACAATTTTATCTATGCGCAAAAAAAGCATGATGCTTCTTTTGGGGGCACTCTCCCTGCCCGTTTGGGCCGGTGTTCCTCCATTGGGCGGCTATTTCTACGGCAACATGCCGGCTCCCACAGGATGGGAGTGGCAGAGCCCCGACTCTGTAGCCTACAACAAGCAACAGCCTCACGCCTGGTTCTTCTCTTTCAACAATGTGGAAGAAGCCCGCAAGGTGTTGCCCGAAAACAGTACGCTTTGGCAGTCGCTCGACGGCGAGTGGCGTTTCCATTGGGCCAAGAACCCAAAGGAGCGTGCCAAGGATTTCTTCAAGGTGGATTTCGATGCCTCTGCCTGGGACAAGGTGCAGGTGCCGATGAACTGGAATGTGGTTGGCGTTCAGAAAGACGGCACGTTCAAGTATGGCGAACCGCTCTATTCCAACCAGCGTGTCATCTTCCAGCACAGTGTGGCTGTGGGCGACTGGAAAGGCGGCGTGATGCGCACGCCTCCCAAAAATTGGATGACCTATAAGAACCGCAACGAAGTGGGTTCCTACCGCCGCACCTTCACCGTGCCGGCAGACTGGAAGGGAAAGAACATCTACATCAACTTCGATGGCGTTGACTCTTTCTTCTATCTCTATATAAACGGACATTACGTTGGCTTCTCAAAGAACTCACGCAATCTGGCGCAGTTCGACATCACGCCTTATCTCAACAAGAAGGGTGAGAACGTCGTGGCTGTGGAGGTCTACCGCCATTCCGACGGCTCCTTCCTCGAAAGCCAGGATATGTTCCGTCTCCCAGGCATCTTCCGCAACGTGGCCCTCACGGCCAAACCGCAGGTGCAGGTGCGCGACATCAAGGCCATTCCTGATTACGATGCTTCTTATACCGACGCGTCGCTCAACATTTCGGCCGACGTGCGCAACCTCTCAACCAAGGCTGCCAAGGGATACACCATCAGCTATTCGCTCTACGAAAACAAACTCTATTCTGACGACAACACCCTCGTGCCAGGCGTGACGGCTACGGCAACGGTGGGAGAAGTGGGTAAGAACGGCGAACTCACCGCAACGACCACGCTCCTCGCCGGCAACAAGGTGAAGCCTTGGAGCGCCGAAGCGCCACACCGCTACACGCTCGTGGGCGAACTGAAGGACAAGAAGGGCAACGTGGTTGAAACGTTCTCCACCATCGTGGGCTTCCGCAAAGTGGAAATAAAGGAGACGGCTGCCAAGGACGATGAGTTCGGACTGGCCGGACGCTACTATTACCTCAACGGCAAGACCATCAAGATGAAGGGTGTCAACCGCCACGAAAACAATCCATCGACGGGCCACTATGTGACGCGCGAACAGATGGAGAAAGAAGTGTTCCTCATGAAGCGCGGCAACATCAACCATGTGCGCGACTGCCACTACCCCGACGCCCCATATTGGTATTACCTCTGCGACAAATACGGCATCTATCTTGAAGACGAGGCCAACATCGAGAGCCACCAGTATTACTACGGCCAGGCCAGTCTCTCTCACGTGCCTGAGTTCAAGAATGCCCACGTGGCCCGCAACATGGAAATGGTGCACGCCACGGTCAACCATCCTTCAGTGGTGATCTGGAGTCTCGGCAACGAAGCTGGTCCGGGCAAGAACTTCGTGGAGTGCTACAACGCCATCAAGGCATACGACACGAGCCGTCCCGTGCAGTATGAGCGCAACAACAACATTGTTGACATGGGGTCAAACCAGTATCCTTCCATCGTTCAGACTCAGGATATAGCTTCCGGCACCAACCCTTATTATAAATATCCTTTCCACATCTCAGAATATGCCCACTCAATGGGTAACGCCATCGGCAACCTCGTCGACTACTGGGATGCCATCGAGAGTACCAACTTCATCATGGGCGGCGCCATTTGGGACTGGGTTGACCAGGCCATCTACGGCTACGACGCCAAGACGGGCGAAAGATTCTGGGGCTACGGCGGCGACTTCGGCGACGACAACAAGCCCAACGACGGTATGTTCTGCATGAACGGCGTGATGCGCCCCGACCTCACTCCGAAGGCGCAGTATTTCGAAGTGAAGAAGGTTTACCAGAACGTCGGCGTGAAAGCCGTTGACCTCAAGAAGGGACAAATCGAAATCTTCAACAAGAACTATTTCGAACCCTTGCGCTATCAAATCGTATGGTCGCTTTGGAAAGACGGTGCCTGCGTGCTCGACAACCAGTCGCTCATGGGCCCGAAGAACATCGTCGGTCCGCGTGAGAAGCAGATCTACACGCTCAACTACGATTACAGCCAGCTCGAAGCCGGTTCTGAATACTTCGTCAAGGTGCAGTTCTTGTTAGGCAAGGATATGCCGTGGGCCAAGAAGGGCTATGTGCAGATGGAAGAGCAGCTCCGCGTGAAGGGTGCTGAAACTGCCGCTCCTGCTTTGGCCGAACAGACCAAGGCCGAAGGCAATGAAGTTTCTTATGCTTCAGAAAACGGCGCCATCAGCGTTAAGGGCAAGGACTTCGCCGTGAAGTTCGACACCAAGACGGGTGCCATCAGCGAACTGACCTACGGCACGCAACACGTCATCACCGACGGCAACGGACCGAAGCTCGACGCCTTCCGCGCACCGACCGACAACGACGACGGTATCGGTTTCCCGCGTGCATGGTTCCAGAAGGGACTTTGGGATTTGCAGCACCGCGCCATCGGCGCCCCAACCGTTTTGAAGAAGAAAGACGGTTCGCTGCAGGTGAGCTTCACCATTGAAAGTCAGGGCAAGGAAGGTTGTAACCAAACTTATGGCAATCGCGACCGCAACCCAGAAAGCGCCTACACCTTCAACAAGGGCGTCCGCGAGCTCAACGAGCAAGACTTTAAGTTCACCACCACGCAGATCTACACCATCTACCGCGATGGTAGCGTAGAGGTGCAGAGCGCCATTTCTGCCAGCCAAAACAACGTGGTGTTGCCACGCTTGGGCTACGTGATGAAACTGCCAACTGCTTTCAAAAACTTTGAATACTACGGCCGCGGTCCTGTCAACAACTATGCCGACCGCAAGACAGGCCAGTTCATCGAGCGCCATCAGGGCGTTGTGGGCGAGCAAGACATCATGCTTCCGAAGCCCCAGTCGATGGGCAACCGCGAAGAAGTGCGCTGGTGCGCTCTGACCGATGCCTCATGCAACGGTGCAGCCTTCGTTGCCGACAGCGTCATGTCGGCTTCTGCCCTCCCGTGGAGCCAGCAGCAGCTCTCTGTGGCACCCCATCCCTACCAGCTCGTGAAGAGCGACGGCACCTACCTCCACCTCGACGCCAAAGTGACGGGTCTCGGCGGCGCCAGCTGCGGTCAGGGTGGTCCGTTCCAGCGCGACCAGGTGCGCAGCGGCAACTATAGCTTCGGCTTCGCTATCCGTCCAGTCAAGGCTGGCAATGCCGCCGCTGTGGCCAAAGTTTCGCTCACTGGCGAACAGCCCATCACCATCACGCGCGACGACGCAAAGGGCAACGTGGTGCTCCATGCTGCCGACAGCAAGCGCGTCATGATGTACACCGTCAACGGCGCGAAGAAGGCAAAGGTCTACAGCCAGCCCTTCAACCTCCACCAGGGTGGCAAGGTAACGGCTTGGTATAAGGATGCTCCCGCGTTCAAGATGAACATGGAATTTAAGAAAATCGAGAGCGTGCCTCTCAAAATTGCTTTCTGTTCATCGTTCGAACCGAAGGAAGGTGATGCCGACAACTTGATCGACAACAACGCAAACACCTATTGGCACACGATGTATTCTGTCACCGTTGCCAACTATCCTCACTGGATTGACTTCGACGCTTCCGACGTGAAACTCATGAAGGGCTTCACCTACATGCCGCGTCAGGACAACAGCAACGGACGTGTCAAGGAATACGAAATCTACGTCAGCCAGGATGGCAAGAACTGGGGCAACCCAGTATGCAAGGGTGCTTTCAAGAACAGCAGCGCCGTTCAGCGCGTCATGTTTGAAAAGCCTGTCAAGGCACGCTACATCCGCTTCCGCGCTGTCAGCGAGCAGAATGGCCAGGACTTCGCCTCTGGTGCCGAGTTCTCACTCATCGCCGACTGATAATTAATAAGGCTGGTTAAGGGTTTTTCCCTGATTTCCGGCATCACATCACTATAAATATCCGGCTGCGCCATGCCCCCACATGTGCGCAGCCGGATATTTTTATAGGTAGGTGGTCAGCATTGTTTTAGGGTGGGTTTAAAGAATCTGATTTGAAAATTCTAATATGAATTATTAGACCCACCATTTACGTTTCAAATTATTGCTGTCCTCCGGTAAATCTCAAAAGAGCATAAATATCCTGTTCGAAGCCCAGTGAAATCAGACTTCGGACTTCTTTTTCCAAAAAGTAAGCCCCCCTAATCGAAAAGAGAAGGTTCTGGTGGTCCTTTTTGCTCCTCCTTGGCCAGAATATTGTTCCATGTTTTGTCAGGATTTTCCATAAATGCGACAAAATCAATGTAGTACATAAGCGTAAGGAGCACCATAGTGACAACCTGAGAGAATGCGCAATTTCTTTTGATGCTTCTTGACAGTACAGTAATGAGCAGATTGGCTATCAAGACCACCCATGTTTGTATCTGTATGGCATTGACACTATCTCCGTAGAAGAAATGAAGTGGAAAATTCTCCGAAAGGAGCGATTTTCTCATATTTTATGTTTACCTTTGCCATATGTCAGATATTTTTTATTTGAGTTTTTTAGCAGCACTAATATAAGTGAGTTTTCTGACATATGCAAGTGTTGGGTATTTTGTTGTTATCCAATGGTTTGTTTTCTTGTAAAAATTACAAGCCTGCTAATTTAATGTAAAACAAGGAAAGAATATAAAAGATGAAAAACAGAGTAAATCTGAGGATGGGAATAAACATTCTTGTCGCCATCATATGCTTCTGCATGAGCAATGAGGCAATGGCAAAATATTATCCACAGTTCAAGTGGAAAGTGAAGAAGGGCAAGATGGCCTTGGTACTGAGGGAATCGAAGGAGGATAAAAGCCATATTGTCACAGACTTTATCTTTAGCCCGGATTATAAGGCCAGTTTTTACTTTAGTTTAAAAGAACCCCAAAGCATAACTCCCTTTGATTTGGAGAAAAAGCAGGTAAGTGATTATATCTTCCTTGTAAATACTAATGAGGGCGAGGGTATGGTCAACGGTAAGGGTGAAGCTGTGTTCCCCTATGGCAAGTATGGCGAGATAGCCCCTTTTTGCCTGTATGCCAAGAAAAACGATAATTCATTCTATATGAAGGTGAAGAAGGGTGGAAAGTGGGGAATACTGAAATTGAAGAACGCTGGCGGGCACTGGGAACATCGGCTTGTAACAGATTGTGAGTACGACAGAATCGAACAGTTTACGCAAGATTATTGGATTTATACCGACCAGTGGTATAGTCCGCGGGCTGTGCATAAGGAAGTGAAGAATCCGCAGATAGGATACAAGGGGGTGTATCTGCGCTTTAACACCAATCTTCAAGATGAATACTTGACAGAGGCCGACACGAAGGTTATTAGTGTGTATAATGAATCCAACTACTTTAAAAACAGTTTATTCCTGTGTGAAAAGGGAGGAAAGGCCCAGGTCTTCAATATATCTTTGGATACCTATTGGATTAAGGAGTTCTTCGATACCGAGAGTTTTATTGATGCAAAGACAAAAGAGAGACGCCTGATAAACTATCAGAATGGCTCGCTGCGCCTCTATGCGCTCATACAAGATACCGTTCCGTGCATCTGCGGATGGGTTGATGGGGTGATGACACCACTAAAGGTGGGAAGTAAACCTTCGCAATATAACGAACATCTGCGATATGACTGGAGTCTTATGAATGGCATACTGAGCCCTGATGTGCTGACCAACCAATTCAATAATAGCAGGAGACTGGAAGCGGGTAAAACACTGAGAGTGTTGCTCAATGACTCTGTGGATTACTATGAGAGGGGAATGAAATATCTGAGTTGGTATAATAGTCCCAATATGTACTGCTCTAGCAATGATTACACAAAATATGATGTGCCGGCAGAGCACGATGGATGGTTTACCTGTGTAAAAGAGGAGGATAATAAGCCTAAGATAGGTATGATAGCGCCCGAAGCAGACAGCATGCTGTATTTTGACAATGCCCAACAACTGCTGCCACTATGTAGAGAAGTGCCCCTGAATGGATCTTGGAACAGCCTGCAGTATGAAGGCTTTGGCCTGCACAATACCTCTACAGGACTAATAATTCCCACTGTGTATCAAGAGGTGAAGCCTCTGGAGGGCACTTCATGTGTGCTGGTGAGGCACATAGACAAATGGGGACTGGTGGGCCCAAGCGGCATGTTGGCTCCCGCCATATTCAATACGTATGAAGTGAAGGACGGTGTCATCAAGATGATGATGAACAGATGGCAGGCCAAATATGGCTTCTTCAATTACGAGAATCCTCTTTATCCCCAGAAGGTGGCCTCACCCTATGTGGTAACAGTCGGTCTGAACACCCTGGAGGTGACAGACAACTTTGGTACACTACTCTCTTATTACGAGAAGAAAGACATATTGGATAAAATCAACGCCGAACTTGTTTCGCTCGCCTATTATCTTGATAATGACGAGTATCATGCCTTGTGCCTCTATAGCTATGGCATTTCCCTGCTGGAGAATGATGAACAGAATCTGGAGCACAGCATCATGTGTATGCACAAGGCTGGACTTCTGAGCAAGGATAAACTGTATGCTGACACGGAGAAGGAACTGGTGGATTACTGGCGCAAGAAGAAGGATGCTGCAGAACAGGCCGCAAGGGAAGCTGCAGCACAGGCCGCAAGGGAAGCAGCAGAGGAAAGAGCACGTCGCAGGCAGGCTATTATTGATGCATTGAACAACCTTAGTGTAGTCCTCTACAATACTTCTCAACAGCTGTCGGCGAAGCGCTCATCGGGCAAGAGTAGAACAGCAAGCACATCTTCCGCAACCAGTGTGCACGGTAAGACAAGACTACCGCAGACAATAGGTTCGTCGTCATCGGGTGCCGTGCATACAAAGTCCAACTCTTCGGCAAAGCATAATTTTGCCAATATCAAGTGGCTGGAGAGAGCCTATGACGACTATGGAAAGATGCTCTCAAAAATGCGCTATGGCTATATTACGTTTAATGCAGGCAAGGCCAAGGAATATCAGCGCGAGATGAAGGAAATTCGCATGCAACTGGAAAGAGACTACGGCGTCACTTGGCTATCTACTACGTGGGAGAATTGGAACTTTGTGTCCGACCCTCCAAAGAAGTAATCCGCCATCATATCGTAGAATCAATATAGCTGAGCAGGAGTATTTAACCAAGTAATAGGCCAACTGACGACAGTTGGCCTATTCTAGGGATTGTCGTTTAAAGAATTCAATATTTATAGACGAGGGTATGCCTTCTGAGGTTGCCTTCGTCTGCATTTTTTTGGGAGTTTTATCGTAATTTGAGCCGGTTTTGTTTTGTCAGGGCATAGTCCTTTGTATGGAGGATAATGCTATACGTGGTTATGCAGCCTGATTGAGTTCCGCTTTCGTAATTTTCCTTGCCTGTTGTACTGCATTAGTTGTGTGGATGCCGAAGAAGATGATTTTCTTCTTGCCAGACTTCGGATGACGGCCAACGCCTTTGAGTATGTTGTCGAAAAGCGTTATTGTGGTCGAATCCATCATATAGAGCAGTTTTTCCCAATCCTTTAGCTCGTGAGTCTGTCCTTTATAACTCTTGGGAGGGCGGCTGTCCGGTAAAATGACTATCTTTGCTCATGGTTATGTTTAACTATTAGCAAGACAAAGATAACCAAAAGGGTTGATACCTCGCGAGAAGTGTCAACCCTAATTTATTTTGCTTGCAAAAGTTTTACCAGACAGCAATAGTTTAAAATGTAAGAATAATGCTCTTGGCATATATTATAAAAATAAATTTGAAACCTACTTATAACGATGGGAGAGGCCGTACCCCCACCAATAAAGAATATTTATGAGCCTGTGCGGCAGGTACCACTTTTTTTAAAAAAAAACAAAGCCAATGCCCGCGTTCACATAGTTCAAATCGTAAAAAAATTAAGGAAATATACTTTCATATCGTACATTTTCCAACCTCTACATTTTAATCTTGGAAATAAATATTTAAATTTGCGATATATCCATAGAAATACACAGAATCCAATTCACAGAATGTATAACTCATAAATAATACTATTATGGAAAGGAAATTACTAAAGCGTTGTTTGGCCCTCATGGCATTTGGCATGTCGGCCGTCATGCCCGCCGTGGCTGACGATTTTCAATCGGCACTGGTGGTGTGGCAAGGAAATCAGGAACTATATAGTTTCTACGTGGCAAACAATCCGACGTTGAAAGTCAGCAACGGATATGCCGTTGTGCAGTCGGAAGGCAAATGGGAGACGGAGAGTTATTTCCAGGTGAGCCAGCATGATTGTTATTTCAGTATCCCGATGTCGGAATCGTCCAACTATAAGATTTCGCTGGAAAAGCGCGACTATATGGGCGTGTTCGGACACCGTGTGCCGACTTCTATTGAAGAGAAACTGACCGTCACCGCGCGTCCCGCATTCTCCATCCAAGGCGGCGTTTTGCACGTGGCCGGACTCAAGGAAGGCGAACAAGTGACGGTGTACACCATCGACGGCAAGACCGCCGTGCAGGTAAAGGCCGACAGCGACGGACGCGCTTCCGCTTCTTTGCGACAAATGTTGGGAACAGTCATTGTGAAGGCTGGCAATGTATCATTTAAAGTGTTGATAAAATGAAGAGGATAAAACATATCATCTGTCTGCTCGCCGTGGCGCTGGCAGGCAGCGGCAGCCTGAATGCTCAGGGATTGGGCTTTTATTTGGGCGGCAAGCGAGTGGAACTGGTTGAGGGCGACTCCATCAACTTCGTGAACAACGACAAGGGCCAGGTGGAAGTGAAGGTGAACAAGGACGGCCAGGTGGAAGTGTATCGCGGCGAGGAAATGACGTTCTATGGCGACATTGAGCGCTATTTGCTCGACATCAACAACGCCATGCACTATTATTTTAATGAGAGTTATCACGCCGGCTTTGGCTATGGTGGTGTCATGCACATGCGTGACGTCTTAACGGGCGACCTTTATCGTCCGGATAACGCTTACAACTGGTTTCAGAATTTGGCAGAAAATCAGATGGGTGCGAACTATCAATCCACCGTTTACATGTGGCGTTTCTATGAGAATGCCATCACAGCCTGCAACAAACTCATCGGGGCCATTGACGAAACGAAGGCCAGCCAGCAGCAGAAGCAGTATCTCGGCGTTGCATACGCCTTCCGCGCCATGTATTATCTCGACATCGCCCGCATGTATGAATATTTGGATTGCTATGAAACCAAGCCTTTGTCGAACACTGGCAAGAACATCAGAAACTTGACGGTGCCCATCATCACGGAGAAGACCGCTGAAAAGGATGTGCCCCAACTGAAGCGTGCCACAAGGGAGGAGATGAAGAATTTCATCGCCAGCGACCTTGAAAAAGCGGGAAGTTTCCTTTCTGACTTCCAGCCCAAGAGCAAGCGCCTGCCCAACTTGGCTTGCGTTTACGGCCTGCAGGCACGCTTGAATATGTGGGTGGAAAACTATGAAGTGGCAGCCGCCTATGCCCGGAAAGCCATCAACCAGAGCGGTTCACAGCCGCTCACGGAAGCCCAGATGTATGACCTTGAAAATGGCTTCAACAACATGGCCCCTTCTTCATGGATGTGGGGAGCGCAGCCGTCGGAAAATAGCCATATAGGATTGGTTAGCTGGGGTGGATGGATGAGCAACGAAGCCGCTTTCGGCTATGCTTCATTGGTTCCCGTGTGCATTGCTCCGTCGTTGTTCAAGAGGATTGATTTAGATGATATCCGCATCAATCTTTTCAAGAAAGATGAAAACAGCGGCAACAAAGAGCCGCATTTGTCGGATGAAGTTTACAATGCGCTTCCCAGATATGCTTCGTTGAAGTTCCGTCATTACAAGGGAAATTATACGGACATGAACATTGGCTCGCAGTCGGCCTATCCTTTGATGCGCGTTGAAGAAATGTATTTCATTGAGGCTGAAGCAAAGGCACATAGCTCTGTCAGAGAGGGATTGACGTTGCTTGAAAACTTCATGAGTCAATACAGACGGCCCAACTATGCTCTCGTGGTGAACAAAGACGATGTGTCTAAAGAATCTGCCATCAAGATGATTGTTGAGCAGAAGCGCATTGAACTCTGGGGCGAGGGCTTGTCTTTCTTCGACTATAAGCGACTGGATATGGGCGTCGACCGCACGAACCAGGATGACCAAGAATACATCCCACATTCACAGCAGCTTTGCTGCGCTCTTTCGCGTCCGGCATGGATGAACCTCGTGTTCCCGTCGTCGGCCAACAGGATGTACAAATGGAACCTCATTGGCCAGGAGAACCCCGACCCTTCAGGTCGTTACACCCCAGGCGGAGGCAGTGCTTACGATACCAACAACTATTATAAAGTGCGCCTTTCCAGCGGCCTTTTCAACGAACTCTTCAACATTGGTTTGCAGTCAGAATATATCGATGTGAACGCTTGTGCATTAGACAGCCATGAAGGCATCGTTTTGAAAGAACCGTTTGCGCAGCTCGCCGACTCTACGATGATGTATGATGGTTCCGATATCAGCATCCAGTTTGACGGCGAAGTGGCAACGCTTCCCCTTCAGCCCTTTGGATTCTACATCAACGGCCAGCAGGTGATGGTGAAATCCGTTCAAAACGGAAGTTTCGTCAACGGCGTGGTTATGTTCCCGAAAAACAGTTTGGTCGTGAGCTACGGCGATGTGCAGAAAGTTGTCAACAGCAAGTCGGCCACGGAAATACGTCTGCAGGGAAGTGTTCGTCCGTCCTTCTCCGAGCTGGTTCATTTCTCTCAAGACCAGGCAAACAAGTCCAGCGTATTGGTCGACAGCGGACAGAGCTATCTGCGTTGCAAACTTTACATGAACGATCTCGACGAAGTGCGCCTCGTGTGTGTGCCGCTTTCGCAGGCCGAAGCTGCCAAGTCTCAGCTCAAATACGATGCCAGCTACGGCGTGACAGCCAAAGACACGGGTTGGGTGAACATTCCGATGTATGAAGTTTATGGCCAGTTTGCCGTTGTCGGCATAGGATACAGTCATGGAAACGTTGCGTATGAAAGTATTCATAGTTATGACGTGTACAGATATCCTGACTACAGTGCGGAAATCAGGCGCGGCAATGCTGTGGTCAACAAGGATGGCAAATGGGAAGTGCAGACAGTGTACTCTTTCGGCCCGCACGTGGAAAAGGGCTATGTCGCCTTGGTGGAGAAATATGCAACGGAAGCCGACATCAAAAAGAAGTTGGAAACCGGCACCCTACCTTCATGCGTGGAAGTGACCACCACTCATACGTATAAAGTAGAAGAGGTTGTGGTTCCCTATCCTCAGAAAACCGCAGAATATAAGTTAGTTACCTTGGCTGTGGCAGGAGGCGAAGTGGTGAATGTCGAGTACAACAAAGATAGAAAAGGTAACGATGTGATTTACGAATGTCCGTCGCGCAATCTCTCCATCAACCTGGCCAGCCATAAGAAGGAAAACAATATTGCCAAGTTGACCTATACGTATGATGCCTCTGAATTTGACGGCGCTTACATCGCGCTCCTGACAGACACCCTGCTGCAGGGCAACGTATGGGAAAATGTGGCCCTGGCGCCTTATAAGGTGAAAGTGTCGGGTAAAGACTCTGTCGCAATTGAAGTTCCAAATCCCGTGCCCGGCATTTACTACACGGTGGTCATTGCTGGATGTGACGCAGAAGGCAACATTGTGAAGGACGTCAAGGGAGCGAGATTCTGTCCTGCCGTGCTCGACAGCAAGTGGTATTCCTCAATATCAGAATGGATGGCCGACGGCCGCGATGCCAGTGAATGGCCGCTTTCAAAGAGCGACAGCACATGCGTCATGACATCCGATGGTTTGTTTGGCTTCAAGGGCCGCATGCCCATCTCCTATCGCTATTCGTCGCAAACAGGTAAGGGCCAATTCAAACTGAAAAATTTTGAGGGCGAATGCGAACTCATCATCGACTACGACCCCTTGACTTCCAAATGTCAGGTGCTAAAGCAGAAAGTAACAGTTCATCCGCAATACGGAGATTTGTTTGTTTCTGATGCCGTTCATTACAGAGGAGGAAGCTATGATGAATACCCTTGTACGTATAGCAAGCAGACAGGCAAATTCTCCCTTGTTCTGGAATACTTTGTGAACGTAGGAACTTTCGGTCATTATGAAGAAACCATTCAGGTAGACGGATTGGGCAACGGTGCCAGCGCCGCTCCTGCCGTCCAGACAGACACCTTGCAAGGTGCAGCAAAATTGAAGAACTTGAAGCTGATTCCCAACAACCTGTTGAAGGAGGTTGAGGCTGAACGATAAAACATAGATTATTTGGGCGTGAGGCATGCAGATGGTGTGTGCCTCACGCTTTTTTGTAAGTATCTGTAAATCAAAAGGAACTTTATGGTACCAAGCATAAGTGATACCATAAAGTTCCCATTGATTGGAGGAGTGTTCTCTTCCGAGATTTTATCCGATAATGTATCTTATGCTTGATTTAGCGATTAACATCCGTTAATTCGGCTTTTGCAGTTTCAAGCGCATCAAGGCACAGTTCGTATTCACCCTCCAAAGTATCCAAAACCTTATCGGCAAGCCAAAGGGTGAGCATATCCTTTTCGTCTATATGAAAATACTTTGCCAATAGTATCACTTGGCTTCGCTTTGCCCTACGGTCCCCACGTTCTATCTTGCTGAACATTGGGGTGTCTATCTCCAAGTATGCTGCCAGTTGACGTTGCAGCACCTCATGCTTGTCTCTTAATTCCTTTATTTTGTTTCCTAATAACATATATCTTTCGCTTTTTGAATTCGATTTAATCGGACAGTTTCGCTATAAAGCCCGTCGAATTTCGACGGATTTTTATGAATTTCGACGGATTATCTCTTGTCATCCGTCGAAATTCGACGAAATATTTGGATTTCGACGAAATTTATTTCTCAAACCAATTTCGTCCATCTGTCCATATCAAATTCTCTTTTTTCATAGTTTTCAACAAATCTCCTAAGCTACGTAGTTTCTGCTCTTCCGTCTTATTCTGAGGAAGCACATCCTTTAGATATTCGTATATACTATCTCGCTTGGCACCTTCTTCACCAGCGTTGCTAAGATATTGAAGAACCATCTGGCGCAATTTAGCCTTATCCAATCCTTTTGTCTTGGTATAAGAAGGTAGTTGGTGCGTGTCTTTTGTAACGCTCAAAGAGATGTTGTAATGCGGAGCCTCACCTTCTATAAGTCCACGTTTTAGCAAGTCTTGGGCAACGTCTTCATGAATAGTCCGGCCTTTTTGCACTGCGTCAAGCGAGATGCAATCCCAAAGAGAAAGAGTGTCGTTTGTTTTTAACAAATCAGTGTACCGCTTGTTTATTTCATTGCCATAGATGCGAACAACTACTTTCTTCTTTATTTGGTCAATCTCATAGTCAGGCATAGGAAAATGTCTGCGCCATTGCTCATTGAACATTTTCTTGATACCACGACTTACTGTATCAATCATGTTGAAATCAACCATAGCCCTACACAGACATTCATTGCGGAAATGTGCCTGAGGTTCTTCGGTTCTCAAAGCATTCTCCAAAGTGCTTGGAATGAATGTGCCAGCATTGGAATAATACAAATAGCCTGGATTTTCTACAAAATTGATGCGCTGCTGAAGAGTGTAGTCTTGATGGGCAATGCAGTTATGAAGAGCCTCACGAATAGTGTAGTCGTCATATTGCTTCATCGTGTCTGGGAAAAGCGTACCTCCTGGCATTTCACGCAATGTCAGATTCTCAATCTTTGATAGAATTTCGTCCACCGTTAATATAAAAGGTACTGTGAAGTGTTCGTAGTCAACCACTTCTTGATTCTTGTCTCGGCGTGTCCATGTAACCTGTGCAACTGCAGGACGTAGTTTGAACGCTGATTCGTATTTGCCCAACAATATGATGGCAGCCCGAGTTATGCCTCCGTTTCTCGTCAATCCACACTTGCTCAAGAATGTTTGGACATTCCAGACATTCACTTCTTCCGCAGGTATGCGACTATGAACTTTCTTGAACATCATCCGAGCCTTGGCAATGGCCACCTCATCCAAATCGTCTATTGTGGCATCAGTAACAATCTCTGCCGACCAGTCTTTGGAGGTATAGATAGGTTCTTCGAGGATGACACTCATCCTTTCGTTAGTCATTTCAACCAAAGAATCTTCTATACGCTGCCATGCCTTCTTGTGGGCAAGAACTGGGCGACGAGGCAAGTGCTTTGGGATATGTATTATCCATACTCGCTGGTTTGTATCATCAGTTACAAATTCTTCTATATTCAGTCCTTCAGATGACAGATAAGTGCATTGTTCCGTCAGTTTGAACGTTGCCGACTGTGTATTGGCAGGTTGTCCATTGAATGTAAGCCTAGAAATGTCAGTCCCGACAATTTCGAGTGTCTTATCCTTAACTCCAAGCACAAGATGTCCTCCCTCCATGTTGGCAATAGCCGACACGTAGGAAATAACATCGTTCTTTTCGTCCCCACAGAACGAGTTCTTCAAGTTCTTAAACTCCTTCCATTCACATCGTGCGTTCTCCTGCGGATATTTGCGGAGGAGGTATTGTTGTAGTTCTTGTTCGAGCATAAGTTATTCTATAATACTTTCACTATCATCATTATGTTTCTCTGCGTTTTTGATTACACATTCCTTGCTGGTATTTGCATAGCAATAAACGCAGAAATGCCTACAAGTATTATACATACCAATATCTTTGCTAACCATACAACCGCATACTTTACGTTGACCCGCATCCTTGACTTTACGCACCTTATTAGGTATTGGGGGTAAGTTGCCAAACATATCTCTTTCTGGCCATTTTAGTGTATGGAGGTAATATACAAGCTCTTCATCATCGGCAAATATACGTTTCATTAGTTCTCCGTCTATGCAGCGATTATGCTCTATTCCATACCTTTCAAGGTCGATATCTTCTGCACAAGTAGCCATTTCTATTTTCCAACCATCTTTATGCCAGGCATCTCGTATTTTCTGAAGTCCTTCAACAATTTCAATTCTCTGCGCATAACTTGCTTCTGCATTTTCCACGTTGTCCTTAGTGAAAAGCATTGTCTCCTTGACAAGATTGTTTTGAACCTTACGATAAGCTTTAACATCCACGAAACTGAATACGAGTTTATCCGTGTGACCTTTTAACTTATTGCCAATATGCCAAATACGCAATAGTAATTCACGAGGAGTTATATTGGGTGTTATAATGAGTGGATCAAATCGCCATATAATTCGTTCCTTCCCTATAATTTTAGAAAGTTGGATAAATGTTTCTATACGTTCATCAACAGAAGGAACATTAGGTTCAAATCTTTCCTCCACATAATCATTTAGGGTGACTTGAAAATAATAATGTATTCCTCTTTCATCCAATTCGTGCAGATAAGGTAATATTGGCTTAGGGTTCTTTGTCCAAAATACAATGACCTTACATTTTTTGAAAGAGATATACATTTTCTGCTGATTGAAAGGATTGTACCAAGCACAATAGCCTTTAGCCAAGCGGTTGAAAAACCACTTGGCATAAAAGGCTGGTATATCAGTTGAACGGCTGGCGGAAATAATGACAGGTGCTGTCGCCTCAACTATTTTACCAGAATCAGTACATATATTATTTTTTTCAATTGCCATACAGTTTCGATATATAATCTATTATATTGTTGATTGGAATCTTTGCATAGATTTCTGCAAGCCATCGCATATTTTCATATCGTGGTTTAAGTTTATTCTCTATGTAAACTTTCAACCTTTCAATTACACGCTCATTTGTACAATCATGTCCTGCATAATACCCTTTTACTGTTCCTTTTTTCTTATCTTTGTATGTTTCGTGATGATTTTCCACAAACCATACCAGATCTTCAATGAACTGTTTTCTTGCACGTGAATCAGAAATCATAGAAGCACATTCGTTAATCCATGCTGTATTCTCTATAATGGATTCTTCTTTGTGTGGCATTTCTCTTAAGTTAGATATACTTTCGTTCCTTTCTCTAACAATTTTTGTTGGTACAGCCACTGTACCTTCGTCTCCTATTGTATCTTTTTTATCCGTTACAGAAAACAAATCTGATTCTGCCCTTGTTTCTAATTTCGTAATCTTTTTGTCTTTATCCTCTCCAAATCCGAAATGTTTAAATGTTTCTTTCTGCGCTTTGCTTGTTTTCAGATTTTCCTTGATGTATTCTGTAAACTTGACCTTGTCATCTTTCAACAAGTATGCATTATATGCCATCTTCGGTAATTTGCGTTGTCTTTTACAGCTTTTGTAAGGTTTGTCACCACATACATAATTAATGGCATCTGCAATCCCAATTTTAGCAGCTTTACTCCTGCTAACCACAGCATTTATAAATTCATTTACATCCTTGTTGAACTTGAACTTTTCAAGAAGGAATTTATAATCCTCGACATTAAACACTCCTTCTTCAGTAGATGCTTGTGACATGGTTGGTATTTGAATATTTGTTATCTTGCCCAACTCTTTTCCGAAGAGTTTTTTATACACTTTTTTGTAATTCTCGCCAGACAGCACTAATTGTAGCGAGTCACGATTCATGCCATAGTAACCGCAAAGTGTTCCCCACAGTACTAAACTTGCCCGATAATCTTCTATCGCATTAAGTTTAAGTAATGTTGTCAGATCAGAAAAACTATGTCCACGCAAGATAAAACATGCGATAGCTTTTAGTTCCTTATTATTTATGCTATTAATATCAAAGGGAACGCCAGGGTCCTCTATGTGGGCGTGAAGGCTATTTATGTAACTACGCTCTACAGAGGTATTCCAATTTTCTTCACCAATACTTATCTTTATTGTTGGGGCTATTGACTGCATGATGCCCATATAAATGTCCATACGATGCGCAGACAAAGCCTCAGGTGTTAAATCATTTCCAATAATGTATTCAATTGCCTTGTTTACAAGATTCATATTCTCTATTACAACGTTATAACCATTGATAGAGATTCCTTGTAAAGATTCCTTGATATTACTCTGATGCGTTTCAACATTAATTGCCGTTCTTCTTTCTATTTCACCCTTAAACATAGTGTAATCACTTGATGAAACAAGTGTATCAACATTAGGAAGCAAATGGCAATTCCATTTCTTACAAAGTGTATCAAGGCTACTCTCCCATAAGCCAAGCTTATTAAGGACACCAATAAAACATCCCTTTAAGAATTTAAATCTTTTACCAAGGGCGTTATCAAGTTCTTCATCGAACACTTTTTGATTGTACTTCTCAATACTATCTATTTTCCTGTAATCCTCAACAAATTTTGATAACTTGATACCAAATGTTGTAGAGAGAGAAGGAGTCGCAATAAGGCTTGTTAGGATATTATAGATTTCCTGATCTAATTTAAGCAATGACGCTAAATCGGCAGATAGAGAAAGTTTCTGTCCAAGTAGGTAAGCATACATAGCTCCTTTTTGCTTGTCAATGTATTTATCCTCACAAGGTAAAGGATTGCAATTGGGAGTGCTAAGCTCCGGAAAAGGCTTTATCTTCAATCCTGATGTATCAGGAAATATTGTGTATTTACTGAAAAATTTGATTGATTTGTTACTTTTTGTATTTATAAGAGTCAAATCACAAGCTTGTTTAGAAAAAAAGTATACTCTGCAATTCGAAGGAGTTAATTGAATTGCATGATTGCATACATACACCCCTTCCTGAAGCTTTTCAAAATCGTTGCTTTGATATTCATCCTCTATTTCAATGAGAATAGGAAAATTGTATCGTCCGATATCATTAATTGTAAAATGCACAGGATAATCAAACAAGATAATAGAACTAAATGAACGTAGTTGTTCAATTTGTTCAAAACTATTATAACCAGAAATTCTCTGGTTGTAATGAGTAGGAGGCAATATACACTCCGATTGAAGTATATTGTCTAAGTTTATATTTGATGTAGGAATATAATATTTCATAATGTATTATTTTAAAATGGACCAGAATTCGTACCTGCATTACCTGAATAAACAGGTGAATTTGAATTTGGCAATAGAGGAGCTAAATTGTTCGTGTACAACAAATAAAGATTCTCTAATGGCCGAGTTGTTGCAACATAAAGGGCAGACTCTTTTTCTGTCATTGGATCATGTGACCATGGGACAAACAGTTTGTATTCGTCCAAACCGCAGCATGGGATGAATACATCATTGAATTGCAATCCTTTTGCACTGTGCCATGTGATTATTTTGGGACTTGTTGACTTAAAGTCTATCTCCATGTCATCTTTGGTCTTCCATTGGACTGGAATGCCTTTTGATAGGAAATAATCACGTATTCGTTCGACTTGCCCATTGTAATATACCAAAATGCAACATCAGTTAGATTACCATTTGAAATATATTCTATGATTTTATCAAGTTGGGCATTGGTTTTTACCAATCTTGGTTTTGGGCCATGCTTAATACACGCAAATGATAAACGTGAATGGGGTCTAATGTGTTCGCCAACTTTTGCATTTTCAATTGTTAATCTCCAATTTATGCACAAATCTTGTGGATGTACACCTATTTGTTTAGCTGTATCCTCTACTGATTGAACGGTATGATTAGGAAACTCCATTATAGACTGAAAAGAATCTCCAAAGAACCAACAATAAGTGCCATGCTGACAAAAGTCATTTATTTCATCAGAGTTAAAATCTTGACATTCATCTATAAACATGTACTTAAAATTAGGTTTTGAAGATCTTTGCCATTCTTCAAAATAATAGACATGACCTTTGGTCTGTCCTATCTCAGCTAACTCGTCAACAAAAAACTGTTTTAGTGACTTTGTATAAACAATGATAGCATAGGAACTTGTAAATGTCGAAACTTGTTTTGCCTTTTTTAGCAAAGTCAAAGATTTACCAGAACCTGCAATACCTTTTACTACTGCAGTTCTATCAGCAGACATATTTATTATTACTTGCTGATATTTGTCGGGGGTAAGATTATCTAATGCCATATTTAATGATTGTATGGAAGTTTCTTATCAGCCAATGGGTTATTCTTTCTACAAGATTGATTAACATCAAAAGTAACGATAACATCTGCAAATTTTTTTCGACATATTATACGATAAGCGACTTTGCTGACATCGTTTTTCTTTCTACTATGACTGATGGTAAATATATCCTGCATATAACATCCGTTGCATGTCATTTCGTGGAAATAGCATGGATATGGGTATAATGTCTTAAATTCATTATTACACGAATTTATGTATGAATTTATACCTGCATTTAGAATCTGTGGATAAAAAAGTTTACTATTGTTCAACTTTGTTGCGACATCTGAAAGTATTAACACACCAACATCAGAAAGCAATGGTAGAAAATAAGAAGAAATTAGTGAATAAACATTCTTATCTTTAAACGTACCATGTTGAATGAATTCATTAAGAGCTTTGAATGAAACGATGAAATGGTATCGAACATTCGTTAGATTAGCCAAATCACTTAGTTCTTGCTCTGAAGATACAAATAATCCTTGTGGATTTGTATTTATTTCAATTCTAATATTGCCAGAATTTATAACAGACTCTATCAAATGGTACAGAAAGCGAATCGCATCAGGATTGGCATCAAAAGCATCAATGTTTATTCTCTTAAGATTCGGCAATTTAGATTGGAGAACATCTATAAGCCCTATGATTTCACCTCCTGTTCCACAACAAAAATCGAGAATGTTTACTTCTTCTAAAGTGTAAATACTTGAGAGGTATTTTTCGTTTTCAAAAAGGTTATTCACTATACAAAAAGCCTCTGCATAGCTTCTTGGGAAATAAGTTCCGAGATAAATCTTTACAAATTCATACGGTTGGTCAGGATTATAAACCACGTCTTGCGGATGTGGTTCAAAGATGGCTCCAAAATCCGTGTAGATTATTTTATCCAGCCATTTTGGTAGGTCTTTATTCTTTAATATGCCCATAATATGAAAACTTTAAAACAAGATTTGTCATGGCATTCTCTACCGACACCCCACCTTTGTTATTTAAGATGGAGGGCGTACAAGAGGTAAGTCTTGCACTTGGACACGATGAGCCTGTGTCGGTAGGCTGCCCATTATACAATGAAACGTCAGCCGTTAAAGGCAGTTTGGTGTTATCTTCCAATGTTATTGCTCAGAGGTTAGATTAAACCAATAGACTTTCTTTTGATAGAATTGTCAATTATTGACTACAAAAGTAGGAAATCTTATTCAGACGAAAGAATAAATAATTGGAAATCTTTACTTTGGGCATCACATTTCTGTAAATAGAGGCGATTTGCAGTAACCAGCGCATTTGATAACCCCTAAGTCTTTAGCTTAGCGGTAGTTCACTTCGTCAGACGAGGAAGTATGAGAAGTTATCTACTCGCGGCCGCGAGTCGCGCTACCTTCGGCCGCGAGTCGCTCTACCAGCGGCCGCGAGTAGATATTGATTAGGGGACAGGGCACAATCATGCCATAATAGGGGAGAGTTTGTCTGCCAATTTAAGGTTGCAAGGAAATGGTCGCGGTAAGTTTGAATGTATGGTAGAAGGCTTTTGGATGGTTATTTCTTATATTTTATTTTGAAATAATCAAGCAGCGCTTTATAATGGTCTTGAGCAGTAAGACAGGTATCTGAAAGATAGCCTGGAATATTTTTCCACTCATGCAAACCACGATAATAGAAAATTTTTAATTCATTTGTAATGATAAAAGGTACTATACCGTTGTTGAGACATTCTTTGAACATAATCAATCTACCCACACGGCCATTACCATCTTGAAATGGGTGTATGGTTTCAAATCGTTGGTGGAAGTCAAGAATATCTTCAAATGAAACAGTTGACTTACTTTTGTATTCTCTCAACAATTCACGGATAGCTTTGCCAACATGTTTAGGATCAACAGTCTCAATCCCTCCAACCTCGTTAGGTAGCTTCTTGTAGTCGCCTACTGCAAACCATGATTTAGAAGCATCAGACGTTCCCTTTTTCAAAATTCCATGTAGTTGCTTTATCATGGATTCCGATAAAGGTTCTTTAGCTTTGTCGATAATAAAATCTATGCACCGAAAATGGTTTGTTGTTTCTATAATATCGTCTACTTTGATAGCTTCGTCAGAGATGCCAATGGTGTTTGTTTCAAAGATGTGTCTTGTCTGTTCCTTAGTAAGCCTGCTGCCTTCTATATGATTAGAGTTATATGTCAAATCAATTTGTGTACGATGATATATACCACCTTTCATTTTGCTTTCCTTTTGTTCTCTGAGAGCAAGCAGGAGGGGAGATATACTTTTTCGCGCATTCTTTCTTATAGGTAATGCAGCATCGACAGGGATGCTCCATGTTTTACCTATTAATTGTGCACCATCAATTTTGCCTTGTACACAATAGTTGCGAATGGTTCTTTCTGACAAACCATGTGCGTCTGCGTATTCTTTGGTTGATATGTATTCCATATTCTATCGGCATAAAATGTAGATTATTTATGGCAAAGATATGTTTTCTTGCCGATATCGGCAAGAAAATGGGTGTTTTTGGTATGATTTTTGTGGTTTATGCCGCAGGATAGTAGTTAAGTAGGTGTTCAAAATTAGTTTAATTCTGAACACCTACTTATGGTTTTTTAGAGGGAGGTAAAAATAAAAGCTTTTATCGATGCTATTTGGCTTGTCATCCGCTTGCTTCACTTAGTTCCCTCCCCGCGCAACAATAAATCCAAGGTTTTTTTCGTTGTCTGAATTATTAAAAGTATATTTGCAAGTGTAATACAATCAACATTTTAAAAGTTATCTATATGAAGAAAACATTACTGCTATGCTTCTTCTGTCTGCTTGCCATTTCGCAACTGTGGGCGGCAGAAAAGCCGAAGGTAAGCGTCGGCGACGACGTGACATGGTATCTCGTTCAGATGTCGAACGGGAAGGGTGTGCTCACGGCGCAGGGCGACGGCGAAGAAGTGCTTACGGGCATTCCGATGGGACGTGACGCACAATTCTGGAAAATCGAAGGGTCGGCAACGACGGGCTATACCCTCACAAGCCGTTCGGGCCTCACGCTCTATACCACTACGACTAAGCAGGAAGGTATGTTCAAGGCCGGAAAAACGCCTAACGCCAACAAATATTTCGTTTGGCAGACCACGACTAATGCCAACTATTCTGGCGATTTCGTGATTTCGCCGAAGGCTAATCTGGGCGTGTATATGAACCAGTGGGGTGGTGCCGGAACGGGTAAAAAACTCGGACTCTGGAACGACCGCTCTGATGCCAACCAGCCGCTCACCTTCGTGAGCGAGGAGGATTTTGAAAAGATGGGCAAGATGCTCTCTTTGGTGCCTTATCCTGCCAGTGTGACTAAGGGCGACGGCTCTTTGAGCCTCTCGAAAATCGATGGTATCGTGGCAACGGGCGACGCTCCTCTGCGCTATGCCAGCGAATTTGCCAGTCAGGCCAAGCGCACGCTGGGCATTGACCTTCAGGTGAACCCCGCTTCTGCAGCCTGCGCCATCTCTATGGTGGCCGACAAGACGCTCGAACACGAGGCTTACCGACTGAACATCAACGCCTCGGGCGTGGAAATAGCTTCGGCCGATAGTACTGGTTTTTTCTACGGTCTGCAAACCCTCAAGCAGTTGCTGCCAGCGGCCATCTATGGCAAGACGTTGCAGAAAAACGATGGATGGACGCTGCCTTACGTGGAAATCGTTGACAAGCCCAACCTCGGCCACCGCGGTTTCATGCTCGATGTGGCCCGCCACTTCTTCTCTAAAACAGAAGTGATGCGCGTGCTCGACGTGATGGCTTCTTACAAGATGAACCGTTTCCACTGGCACCTCACCGACGACCAGGGATGGCGCATAGAAATCCCTGAATATCCGCGTTTGACGGAGGTGGGAAGCGTGCGTGCCGGTTCGTTTTCCAATGCTGGTGGCGCTTCGAAATTCTTCGACGACACGGAATATGGTCGCGGCATGTGGTATTCGCTCAACGATTTGCGCGAAATCGTGGCCTATGCCAAGGACCGCAACATTGAAATCATTCCTGAAATCGACCTCCCGGGACACATGGTGGCTGCCGTGGCCGCTTATCCCGAACTGAGCTGCGATCCTTCGAAGTCTTACAGCGTCCGCATCGACGGCGGTATCTCGAAAGACGTGCTCAACATCGGCAAGGACGAAGTGGTTGACTTCCTCAAATGTGTGCTCGGCCACGTGGCAGAGGTGTTCCCTTATCAGTATATTCACCTCGGCGGCGACGAGTGTCCGACAGACCAGTGGGCCAACAATGCCGACTGCCTCCGCCGCGTGAAAGAAAAGGGTCTCTCGGGTGTCAACGAACTCCAGTCGTGGCTCGTTGAAGAACTGGGCCTTTATCTGAAGGAAAAATACGGCAAGGACATCGTGGTTTGGGACGAACTCCTCTCACACTGGAATGCTGACAACAAGGTGAAACCCGTCATCATGGCCTGGAACAACATCAACATGAGTTCCAAGGCTGCCGACAAGGGCTTCAAGAGCATCGTGGTGCCTTACCAGTCGCTCTATCTCGACATGATGCAGGTGCCGATGGCGCAGAGAGACATCAACGAGAAATACCAAGGCGGATGGGGCGACAACTGGGTCAACAGCGTGGAAACCGTCTACAATGTCAACCCCGTGGCTTCGCTCTCAGGACGTGAAGACTTTTGTTTGGGCGTTCAGGGAAATATGTGGACTGAAACGTGCAACGACAGTGTGGAACTCGAATACCAGCTCTTCCCGCGCCTCTTGGCGCTCTCTGAAACGGGATGGCTGCCGGCTGCCAAGAAAAACTGGGTGGGCTTCTATATGCGCCTCCAGACGCAGCGCAGCGTGCTCGACGAAATGGGCGTGACGTATGCCACTCATTATTTCGAGAAGCCCGAACAGACGGCGGCGCAAAAGGCCGTTGAAGAGGCTGAGGAAATCATCGCTGCCGCTGGCGATTACGTTGGTCTGCCTGCCGCCGACAAGAAAACGGCAATGACGGAGGCGCTCAGCGAGTTGAAGGGCGACATGGAGAATGCCGACAAACTCGCTGCCCTGACAGCGTCAGTCGGCCAATATAAGAAGGCTGACATCACGATGCCGGAAGAGGGAAAATATTATCAGATTCTCTCTGCTTCCACTTACTACAAGGCAAAATATGAAGGTTCTTCGCTCTATGCCAGCGACAACAACGTGCGCTTCCACTATACGAAGCAATATGAACCAGAAGAAATCTGGCAGTTTGAAGCCGTGACGGGTGGCTATAAGGTGAAGAACGTCATCACGGGTAAGGCTTTGACTATGCCAGCGGGCAATGCCGAAAACATGACGTTGACGGCAAACGGCAGTGTGATGAAAATTGCGCTCGCCACTAAAGCCAGCGGACAGTACACTTACATTCCTGCCGTGTTCAACATTTCCTCTGGCGGCAAATACCTCACGGCCGACTGCACAGGCTATGCCAAGAGCGGCACTGACGCTGCGCTCTGCTATCAGGGCACATGGCGCATTGTTGAAGTGAAAGACTTCACCTTCATGCTCAAGCACCTCGTTGAAAAATGTGAAACCGTTTTGCACAACGCAAAACCGGGCGAGATGGGCGAACCGACAGAAGCGGCCCTCAGCTTGCTCAGCGATGAAATCATCGCGCCGGCCAAGGCGCTGATTGGTAAGGGCGCTGTTTCGCGCAGCGAATACGACAAATTTCTCGCGCTCTACGCGCAGTTTGTGGCCATGCCACGCACCTCTGTGCTCGACGCGCTGGATGAAGGTTACTACTATAACCTGCGTAACGCCTATTTCACCAACTATCTGGCCATGGCTTCCACTTCCAACACGGTGCAGCCTCGCACGATGAGCAACAACACCGATGCCTATCAATGGCGCATCCGCAAGAATGCCGATGGCACGGTGAGCATCTTCAGCAAGGTGGGTGACAAACCGGCCTATCCGGCTTCCGATGCCGAGAGCAAGAACATCCTCTTGGGCAAGGAATATTCATGGAAGCTCGATCAGCACACTTGCGACGAGGGTAAGACGGGCATCCGCATCATTTCAGCCTCTGGTGCTTACAGTTGGTATGTCAATGCCAGCAGCTGGGCCAACAACGTCATCCTCAAGCCCATTGCATGGGGTGCCAGCATCTGGACATTTGAAAAACTCAACATCTCAACGTCCATCAACAATGTCAACACTTCTTCTGCCGCTCCTTCCAACGTCTATTACGACCTTCAAGGAAGACAGTTGCACCAGCCCGTGCAGCATGGCGTTTACATCAACGGAAACGGAGAAAAGGTGATTCGCTAAATGATATGTAATGGCGTTCTTGAAATCCCTTTCAGTACGCCTAAAATAAAAACATGGAGACCAAACAGCCCTTGAGCGTTTGGCCTCCATGTTTTTTGTTGTGGGGAAAGGCTGTCTAAAAAAGTTTTTGTGGAAATTTTATTTTGTGGTTTCAATATTTGTATATAGCTTTGCAAGTATAAACTTCATTATATTGAATGTTATATGGAAGAATAAGCCGTAAATATCATTATAATGATAATAAAAATGTGTGCAAATGGCAGACTTTTATGAATATTCAACACCAGAACTTGTGCGCTTGCTTGGAACGCGCTTCAAGGAGTATAGGATGCGCTGCAACCTCACTCAAAGAGAAGTTGCCGAACAATCGGGTGTAGGTCTGACGACAATACATAAATTCGAGAACGGAACAGCTGGCAATGTCTCATTGTCTACATTCATTCTCTTGCTGAAAGTTGTGGGCCAGATTGATGCACTGGATGAAGTGCTTCCCGAATTGCCAGAGTCACCCTATCTGGTGCGTAAGGACGAAAAGAAAGCACAACGCATTCGCCACTCTAAATAACCCATGAATATATATGATAAAGTTGCTAAGAGTCATACTCTGGGATGAAGAAATAGGCAGGTTGGTGTGGGACGAGCGTCGCAGACTATCATATTTTACGTACAACCCAGAGTTCGTTAAAAAAGGGCTGAACATATCGCCATTATCTGCCCCTGTTACAGGGGTAAGAGCGCTTGCGCCTGTTTGGGGCGAAAGTGAAAAGATATTCCAAAGACTTCCTGCCTTTGTTGCCGATTCATTACCAGATGCTTGGGGCAATCAGTTGTTTGACCTTTGGCGTCAGCAAAATCACCTTTCGGGTGCGGACATCAATCCTCTTGACAAGCTGTCGTTTATTGGCAGGCGAGGTATGGGTGCCCTGGAATTTCTTCCGGAAGTGAGCCATGAGCGAAAAACAGAAAAGATAGATATGAAATCGTTGGCGGATTTGGCAGAGCGCATCTTTGTGGAAAGAGAAAATGCCCGTATATTGCCAGAAGAGTCGATAACGATGCAATCATTATTGACGGTTGGTACTTCAGCCGGTGGCCGGCAACCAAAGGCTATTATAGCCATTAACCGAAAAACGGGTGAGATACGTAGCGGACAGATTTCTGGCTTGGAAGATTTTGATTATTACCTGCTGAAATTCGGCAATTCGGAATATTGCTCATCGGAATTGGAAATGACATATTACGAGTTGGCCACAACTGCGGGAATCAACATGATGCCATCGGAACTGTATGCCGTTGAAAACAACAAGCACTTCATGACAAAGCGATTTGACCGCAACGGAACAAAGAAAGTGCATACTCAGACATTGGCCGCGATTTATCCTAACGCTGAAAGTTATGAACAATTGATTGCGGTTTGTCGTAAGCTTCATCTTCCAGAGGCCGACTGCCAAGAGGTGTTCCGCAGAATGGTTTTCAATGTTCTGGCAAACAACACGGATGACCACAACAAGAATTTCTCATTTATAATGAATGAAGATGGTTCGTGGCGCTTGGCTCCTGCCTATGACATGACTTATATCATAGACAGAGGTGGCTGTCTGCCTAATGAGGAACATTGCATGTTCATACGTGCTAAACTCCGTGGCATCACTCGCGAAGACGCAATTGCTTTTGCCCGTGACAACGGCATTCGTCGGCCTGAAGCTGTTATTCGCGATGTTGTTGCTTCGCTAAAGAAATTCCGTCAAGTGGCATTGAAATATGGGGTTGAAGAAGAATGGATTGGCAGAGTGGAAACCACAATCATTAAGCATTTAAGGGATTGGGGAGAATGGGAAAGCCAGCCGTCTTCGTCTGCTATTGTAATCAATGGCCATATAGTCAAGAACGTTCGTATTGAAGAAACATATAAAGGCAACTACCACCTGTATGCTGATATTGACGACGTGGAGCGCAGATTTGTAATTGGTAAGAACAAAGAAGAATTTTCGTATATTAAGCAGACTGGCGTTGCGAATATTTCAAATGGCGAGCTGACCAAAATGGCTGAGAAATATTTTAAACTTTAGAAGTTCTACTGGACAGCAATTGTATTGAATATCTGTGTCAGACATACCGTCCTATTGGGCTGTTTTCGGTCGGAGCATCGTCAAATGGTCGGATTTTCGGTCGGATTTCCGGTCGGATTGTGGATTTTCGGTCGGATTATGTTAAACCGACCGATTGTAGTCTCTCAATATCCACTTCAACCCTATTCTGTCTATCTGTTTTTCTTCATTTAATTCTACTAGTAGTCTGCCTACATAGCGAAGTTTTTGCTCTTCCGTCTTGCGAACGGTATATTTCTATTGAATTATTAATATAGTTGAAATCAATTGTAAGAGTCAAAGCTCCACTTTTTCCCTTTTAAGACATTCACCGCTCCGCCCAGTCGCTGCGGTCAAGATTTCTGTATCCGATGGCTTCAGCGATGTGTTGCGGCAGAATTGTTTCGCTGGCGTCGAGGTCGGCGATGGTGCGGGCCACTTTCAGGATGCGGCCGTAGGCACGGGCAGAGAGGTTGAGCGACTTCATGGCGAAGGCCAGACGGCGGGCGCCTTCGGCATCGGGCGTGGCGAAGGTTTCGAGTTGCGACGCAGTCATTTGTGCATTGCAGTGGATGCCTGGAATGTTTCGGAAACGTTCGGTCTGTATGTCACGCGCTTTGATGACGCGCTGCCGGATGGTTTCACTCGTTTCGCCGCGCGGCGCCGTGGCCAGTTCTTCAACGGCCACAGGCATCACTTCCACCTGAATGTCAATGCGGTCGAGCAACGGACCAGAGATTTTGTTGAGGTAACGGTGGATTTGTCCTGGCGAGCAGACACATTCGTGGTGGGGATGGTTATAATAGCCACAGGGACAAGGGTTCATTGAAGCCACGAGCATGAAAGAGCAGGGGAGCGTGGCGGTGTATTTGGCGCGTGAAATGGTGATTTCGCGATCTTCAAGCGGTCCGCGCAACGTTTCGAGGGCAGAGCGGTTGAATTCTGGAAGTTCGTCAAGAAAGAGTACGCCGTTGTGTGCCAGTGATATTTCGCCCGGTTGCAGGTTGGCACCGCCGCCGATGAGTGCCACGTCGGAGATGGTGTGGTGGGGACTGCGGAAGGGGCGCTGCGAGATGAGCGACGTGTTGCCGTCAATTTTTCCGGCAATGGAGTGAATCTGCGTCGTTTCGAGGCTTTCCGCCAGCGTGAGTTGCGGCAGAATTGAGGGAATGCGCTTCGCCATCATGCTTTTGCCGCATCCCGGACTTCCCACGAGAATCAGGTTGTGGCCGCCTGCCGCCGCCACCTCACAGGCACGTTTCACCTGCTCCTGTCCCTTCACGTCGGCAAAGTCGTAGGGCGACTGGCTTTGGGCAGCGTAAAATTCGGCACGCGTGTCATATTCCACTGGTTGGATTGTGGGGTGTCCGTTCAGTAGGTCAACCACCTCCAGCAGATGGTTGGCACCATAAACCTTTATGCGGTTGACCACCGCTGCCTCGTGTACGTTTTGCTGTGGCACGACCAGAAAATCGTAGCCCATCTCGCGAGCTTTGATGGCGATGGGGAGGGCACCGCGGATGGGGCGCAGCGAACCGTCGAGGCCCAATTCGCCAACGAGGCAGCATTTGTCGAGCAGGGTGGAGGTGATGTATTGGTTGCTGGCCAGAATGCCGACCGCCAACGGGAGGTCATAGCCCGTTCCTTCCTTGCGCACGTCGGCCGGTGCGAAGTTTGCCACAAATGCGCTGGAGCTTAGCCTGAGTTTGGAATTGAAGATGGCGTTTATTACGCGCGTTCGGCTCTCGCGCACGGCGTTGTCGGGGAGTCCGACCATGATGGAGGTATCGCCATTGTATGTGTTGACTTCAATGCTCACGGGCAAAGCCGTCAGACCATTGAGGGCTATGGTTTGTGTCTTGACGAGTGCATTCATGTGTTTGTGGCTTTGAGGAAATATAGATGTGGGAAGATTTAAGGGGTGTTCTATAAATTAGTTTTAATGGAGATTCTTTATTTAGGATTGACTTGGCCGCTTTTACAGTTCTCACTCGCATCTTGCTGTATTTCAAAGACTCACATAGCTCGCTATGCTCGTCTTTGAAATACAACAATCTGCTTCGCGATAAATGTAAAATCGGCTCAAGCTAATTTATAGAACACCCCTTAAGTTAATGGTGGGTGGTGACAATTGACCATCTACTTACTAAAAATAGTTGATGAGATGGTTCTCTTTGTTGAAGCGGGCTTCGAAACAGGCGATGCCGAAGTCGTGGAGGTCAAAGGAGACGCGCACGGCGGTGTCTTCCGTGAGGCGTTGCCAGGCAGCGAAGTCGTTTTTGGAGCGGTGGATGCCGCGCACCACGAAGAAAGCTTTCTCTCCGCGTTTAGACAGCACCGCCTTCCATGCCGAAGGCCAGAGTTCCAAAGGAGCGTCGAGATAAAGGAAGTCAACTTTGACGGGATGTATCTTTAGGGCATTGCCTTGCGAAGTACGGAGGTCGGAAGTGGTAATTTCGCGGAAGAGGCAGGAGGGACGTCCGGCGCGGAGATAGGCTGTTTGCATTTGCAGGCCATCGCCGATCACAAGGGCTTCTTTGGCCATCGAGGCGTTGATGAGGCGGAGAAGCAGGCGGTCGTCGCGCTCGCGCAGTTTTGAAGGGACGGTCTTCCGTAGGTTTCTCAGGTCGTCGTAGGCGTAATAGGCTCCGCGCTCGTAGATGACGCCCGTCACCAGGTTGAAGGCAAAGGGCGAATGGATGTTATAGCCACGGCGGTGGCGAAAGCGTCGCATCCATCGCAGGCATCTGCGGGAGTTATCGGTAAAGGACATGGTCAGTGAAGGTGAAAAGGGGATTTCAGTGGTGTTTTTACGGTAGCCGTAAGGAAAAAACTGAAATCCCCTCTGTTTTGTTTGGTACGTTATGTCATAATTTTTTACTTACCACGCTGCCGTTCGGAACGTTGAGGCCGGCAGACCAGCAGCGTTGACGAGATTGGCGCGGGTGAAGGGCTGCCAGCCATAGCGGGCCGCAGCGGGTTGTTTCACTTCTTTGCTGCGCACGATGACGGTGTTGTTTTTGATGGTGGCTTCGGCAGGATGATAGATGCCATCGGCGCCAGCCACTTCAAAACCGATGAGGCGCGTTCCCTGTGCGGCACGCATTCCTTCGGCATCGGCAAAGCTGAGGACGATGGCGTTGCCGTCAATCTTCATCGACTGATAGCGCGGACCGTTAGGCGTCACTTTGTGGCCGTAGGTGCGGTTGAGCACAGAGAAGGCAAGACGTTCGCCCACTTCACGCTTGTGGCGGGGATGAACGTCGAGCGAGTCGCCGAGGTCGGAGCATACAGTCATATAGGTGTTGGGGAGCGTTTCCGCCATGCGGCGCTGGCTGTCGCGGAAATGCGGCCAGGATGGGCGCGTGCCGATGGAAGAGAGCTGCACGAAATGGAAGGGCAGATTGGGTTGGTTGAAGAAGTCGCGCCAACTGCGCTCAAGCATCGGGAAAAGGCGTTCGTGGACTTCGATATTGTCGGCGTTGGATTCCCCTTGATACCAGAGCACACCGCGCACGTCGTAGCCCTTGAGCGGCTGGATGGCGCTTTCGAAGAGATAGGCCGGTTCGTAGGGGTGGCGTTGGCGTTGCGAAGTGGCCTTCTGCGTGTTATAGGCGGCGCGTTCGCGGGCCCAGCGCATGATGAAATCGTTGTGTTTCCAGTTGCGGAGAATGGCTGGAAATTCCTTTTCGAGCGTTGCGCGGTCAATCCAGTTTTCCGTGCAAGAACCGCCCACTGCGTTGGAAATTAGTCCGACGTGGCAACCCAGACTGTCGGCAAGCATGCGTCCGAAGTTGAAGGCAATGGCCGAGAAATGGGCTGCAGCCTTTGAGTTGGCGCGTTGCCAGTTGCCAGGGAGCACATATTGCAGATGGTTGATGGAATCGAGGCGTGCCGAATCCCACACCATAGCGTAGGTGGGCACGATGGAGGGCATGTCATAGAAATGCAGGCGCGAGCAGGTGTCGGCAGCGGCAATGTCTTCCTTGCCAGTCAGCACTTGTGATAGTTTCAGTTCCATGTTCGACTGTCCGGAGCAAAGCCACACTTCGCCCACCCATACATCGCTCAGCGTTTTTTCTCCGCTGCGGGCCTTCACTTGCAGTTTGTAGGGGCCGCCAGCTTCTTCAGCGGGGAAGGAAACGCTCCACTGGCCGAAGTTGTCGGTGACGGCATCAGCCTTGCGTCCGTGGAAATTCACACTCACTTTCTCGCCAGCGTTGGCAGTGCCTTGAATGCGGATGGGGCGCTGGCGTTGCAGCACCATGCTGTTTCCGTAAGTGGCCGGCAACTGAAGACCGCCATAGTTGCCCGTCAGTCCGCTAAACACCGTCTTCGCCAAAATCAGCGCCCCTTCTGGATTGGGGTGCAGGGCATCGGGGAAGAGGTCGGGATGGCTGTGGAGCGGCGTATAAAGGTCAATGAGCCCCACGTTGTCCGTGGCGGCAATCTGGCGGATACGTTGCTGAATGAGTCCGTGCCAAAGTCGCGTGCCGCTGTCGAAGCGTGGATGGTCGTGGAAGATAGGCGTCATGAGGCAAATCCATATTTTCGCCTTCGGGTTGGCCACGCGGAAGGAATCGATGAGGGCACGGTAGTTGGGGATGAACTCGTCGGCGTGGTGCGGCCAGTTTCTCGGGTCGGTGTCGTTGAGGCCGAGGTGTATCACAACGAGGTCGGCCTTAAAGTCGAGCGCGGCGCGAAATTCCGGCAGTTTCACGTAGGGGTTGTGTCCCTGAGTGAGGAGCGTGGCACCGCTGTGTCCGAAGTTGCGCACTTCATATTTGTCGCCGAGCATGGCTTGCAGGCGCACCGGATAGGCATCGTGTGCCCGGTCTTTAAGTCCGTAGCCATAGGTGACACTGTTGCCAACGCAGGCTACCTTAATTCTGTCGCGTCCAGTCATGTGAAGGCAGAGGGCGAGGCAGAAGAGAGAAAGGAGAACGTGTTTCATTGGTTATAGTTTTTGCTGTTGTCTTGTGTGTGGTTTGTAGGGGAGGAGTGGGCGTAAGAAATCCTTTTCAGAAATCCGCACCATCCTCAAATTTACGATTTAATCTTCGTATCTCAGACATCTTGGTAGAAATTTCTGTAGCAAACCCAAAAAGAGCCGGCAAACACAGGCGTTTGTCGGCTCTTTGAGTTAGTAATTATGAAAAAAATTATCCGCGCGGGCTGGCGTGGTGCCAGAGTCGCAGGATGAAGTAGATGAAATGGGCGAAGCCGATGAGGGTGGCCAAGACGAGCATCGTCTTGTCGGTGGCCCATCCTGCCGTTTGCTGATGCCAGAATCCCGTGATGACACAGAGCACGGAGAGCGCCAGTCCGAGAGCGTTGAGCACCGTGACGCCACGGCGTTCCGCGCCGTTTTCGCCTGTCGGTTCCAGATGGCTGTGGCGTATGCCATAATGACTGTAGATATCAAGGCCGATAAGCATCCAAAGCACGAGACGTATCCAAGTGTCGGCAGGCAGGAATATCATGAGACAGAGACACGTGATGATGCCAGCCACAGGCACGAAGGGCACAAAAGGCGTGCGGAAAGTGCGTGGCACGTGGGGCATGGTCTTCCGCACGATCAGTACGCCGGCACATACCAGCGTAAACGCCAGGAGCGTGCCGATGCTCGTCATTTCGCCAGCCATGCCAGCAGGGACGAAGGCGGCGAGGGAGGCCACGGCCGTCATGCAGATGAGGTTGTTGACGGCCGGCGTTCGAAAGCGGCGGTGTATCTTCGAGAAGACGGGCGGCAGGAGTCCGTCGTGGCTCATGGACATAAACACGCGGCTTTGCGCCATGAGCAATACGAGAATCACGGAACAATAGCCGACGAGGATGGCCAGCACTACAGCTTTGTTGAGCCAGGGATAAGCCGGAATGATGGTGCCATCGGCGCTTGCTGTTCCCATGTGGTCGATGGCGATGGCCACGGGGGCGATGCCCTCTTGTCCGGCAAAGTCAGTATAGTGTGCCACGCCAGTCATGACGTGGCCGAAGCCCATGTAGAGCACAGTGCAGATGAGCAGGGAGAGAAGAATGCCGAGCGGCATGTTTCGCTTCGGATTGCGTGTCTCTTGTGCGGCGGTGCTGACGGCATCGAAGCCGAGGAAAGCGAAAAACACGATGGCGGCACCGCGGAACACGCCGCTCCAGCCAAATTCGCCCAGTGTGCCAGTGTTTTGCGGGAGATAAGGACTATAGTTGTCGCTATTGATATATTGCCAGCCGATTACCACAAACACCACGATGACCGCCACTTTCAAGAACACGATGATGTTGTTGAGCAACGAACTCTCACGCGTGCCGCGGATGAGGAAGAGACTCATAATCACCACGATGGCGGCAGCCGGGAGGTTGACGATGCCGCCGTCCCACGGACACGCCGTCAGTTCATGCGGCAGATTGATGCCAACGGAGGAGAGGAAATGCGTGAAATATTGGCTCCACGAGATGCTCACCGTGATGGCCGCCACGGTGTATTCCAACACGAGGTCCCATCCGATAATCCAGGCGATGAGCTCGCCCATCGTGGCGTAGGAATAAGTGTAGGCACTTCCTGCCACAGGAATCATCGAGGCAAATTCGGCATAGCAGAGGCCGGCAAAGGCGCATCCGATGGCGGCGATGACGAACGAAAGCGTGATGGCTGGACCCGTGTAGCTTGCCGCTACGGTTCCGGTGATGGAGAAGAGTCCGGCGCCGATGATGACACCGACTCCGAAGGCCACGAGGCCGATGGGGCCGAGCACGCGGCGAAGCGTGCCCTGTCCGCTGGCGCTGGCTTCTGCTTGAAGCAGGCTGAATGGTTTTCTGATAAATAAGCCCATTGGCTGACAGTTGGTTGAGTAATGGTATTAGGGTGGTTCTAAAAATTCCACCCAGTGCTAATGGTTTGGTATGGTTTCACCCCAGTAAAAAAGCGGGATATGAAAATCAATCAACGGGGAAGCAGAGTCGTGCTCCACTTCCCCGTTGTAAGGTTATTTTTCTTGCCATCTATAGACGTTCGTTTCCCTCAGCACGAAGCCTTCGCTGCGGTAGAGCGCGTTGGCCGCTTCGCGTTTGGGTTGCGACGTGAGATTGAGCGATTTCGCGCCGAGGCGTTGGCTTTCAGCAATGAGGAAGCGGATGATGGCGCGTCCGTAGCCGCGTCGGCGGCAATCGGGCATCACGGCCACATCTTCAATCCATGCTTTGCATCCCGTTGGCGAGCAGCAAAGAACGAGGGTGGCGCCAGCTTGCACCTTCCCCGACTCGTCGCGTCCCAGATAGATACGTGTGAGTCCAGTGGAGAGCATGCGTGCCACGTCGGCCGCTTTGAGTGCCGTGTAATCCTCCGTGAGCGAAGGCATGAGACGGTTGAGCGCCGTGGCAGCCTCTTCACATTCTTCCGGCGAGTTGCCCACTGGCCTGATGCGCAGGGCGCTGAGATTCTTCAGCAGTTCGCTAACCGTTGGGCCGCCCTTCGCCAGAACCAGTTCGGGGGCAATTTCATGCAGCGGTTCCAACACGAAACGTCGCTCCGTCATGCGCGGATGTGGCAATGTGATTTCAGGCGTACACACGGCCGTATTTTCCAGCCATAGCAAGTCGATGTCAATAGTGCGGTCGCAATAGACCCCATTGATGCTCTTGCGTTTCCGTCCCAGTTTCTTCTCGATGTCTTGCGTCACCAGCAGGAGCTGTTCTGGAGAGAGCGTCGTGTCGAATTCAGCCACTGCATTGAGAAAGCGGTTGGGCGAAGAAAAGCCCACCGGCGCTGTCTCGTAGAGCGAAGAACAGGCCTTTACCGGTCCGATGCGTTCTCCGAGCTGGCGTATGGCCTCATAGATGGTGGCTGCGCGTTGGCCGATATTGGCTCCAAATCCGATGTATAGTTTCATGCCGCGGATTGTCTGAGATTAGTCGATGATGAGCATCACGTCGCCGTAAGGGCCAAACTTATAGTCTTCCTTGAGCGCTACGTTATAGGCGTGCATGGTGTAGTCATAGTCGCCAAAAGCGGCAGTGAGCATCAGCATGGTAGAGTAGGGGAGATGGAAGTTCGACAGCATGGCATCTGCCACGGTGAAGTTATAGGGCGGGAAGATAAACTTATTGGTCCATCCTTCGAAAGCCTTGATGCGTGCATTCGTTCCCACGCAGGCTTCCAGGGCGCGTTGCACGGTTGTGCCGACGGCCACCACCTTGTGTTCCTCCTCCTTCGTCTTGTTGACGATGTCGCAGCATTCCTGTTCCACAAACATCTGCTCAGAGTCCATCTTGTGCTTCGTGAGGTCTTCCACGTCAGTTTCGCGGAAGCATCCCATGCCGCAGTGGAGCGTGATGTAGGCAAAGTTGATGCCCTTGATTTCCATGCGCTTCATGAGTTCGCGTGAGAAGTGTAGACCCGTTGCCGGCGCAGTGACCGCACCTTCGTTTTTGGCGAAGATACACTGGAAGCGCTCGAGGTCTTCAGGCTCCGACGGACGGCCCACGAAGCGAGGGATAGGCGCTTCGCCGAGGGCATAGAGCTGTTTCTTAAATTCGTCGTGGTCGCCGTCGTAGAGGAAACGCAATGTGCGTCCGCGGCTGGTGGTGTTGTCAATCACCTCGGCCACGATGGAGTTGTCTTCTCCAAAATAAAGTTTGTTTCCGATACGGATTTTGCGTGCAGGGTCAACCAGCACGTCCCAGAGGCGCAATTCCTGGTTGAGTTCGCGCAACAGGAATACCTCGATGCAGGCGCCAGTTTTTTCCTTGTTGCCGTAGAGGCGTGCAGGAAACACCTTGGTGTCATTGAAGACGAAAAGGTCGTTCTCATCGAAATAGGTGAGCAGGTCCTTAAACATTCTGTGTTCAATTTCACCCGTTTTGCGGTGAAGCACCATCATACGGCACTCGTCGCGGTGCGGCGCAGGATACTGTGCAATTTTATCCTGTGGAAGTTTAAACTTAAATTGGGATAACTTCATATCGTTGTATTGTTTTTATAGTCTCTGATAATGCCAGCGGGAAGTGAGATTTGCTCCTTTCCGGCCAGAAGGTTATGCGTTTTCTTCAGGAGGCAGGCAGTTCCGTTTCCACGTCCTGCTGGGCCAGCCATTCCTCAAACGATTCCAGCGTGAAGCAGTCCTTTTCGCCGTATTCACCCACGCGTGTTCTTCTGAGCGCCGTGAGGTGTGCACCGCTGTTGAGGGCTTCGCCGATGTCGCGTGCCAAGGCGCGGATGTAGGTGCCTTTTGAGCAGACCACGCGGATGGTGATGCTGGGTGTCTCTCCCCCGAGGTCAGCTTCGAGGAGCTCGATTTCGTCAATGCGCAGCGGTTTGGCTTTAAGCTGCACCTCTTCTGCTTTCTGTCCCTTGCGAGCCAGATCGTAGGCGCGTTTGCCTTCCACTTTGCAGGCCGAGAACACAGGTGGCACCTGCATGATTTCGCCCACGAAAGAGCTGAGAACGCGTTCCACGTCCTCACGCGTGATGTGTTCCGTGGGGTAAGTCTGGTCAATCTCGTGCTCGAGGTCGAAACTGGGCGTTGTGGCGCCCAGACGTAGTGTGGCGATGTATTCCTTCACGCCGCTCTGCAGCGCTTCGATGCGCTTCGTGGCGCGTCCCGTGCAGAGAATGAGCACACCGGTGGCCAGAGGGTCGAGCGTGCCGGCGTGTCCCACTTTTATCTTCTTGCCGCCCATAGCCTGCGAAATCAGCCAGCGCACTTTCGCCACGAGCTGAAACGACGTCATGTTGAGCGGTTTGTCGAAGGGCAGTATTTGTCCTGTTAAGAAATTCATTTGCCTAAGATGAGTGGGAGAACAATGGTGAGGACACCTGCGACGACACAATAGTAGGCGAAATAAATGAGCTTACCTTTGCTCACGATGTTGATCATCCATTTGCAGGCTGCCATGCCGGAGATGAAGGCGGCGAGGAAACCGACAATCATAGCGCTCACGGAGAGACCGTTGAAAGCTTCGCTTACGCCCTTTTCAAGTGCTTCTTTGAGGTCGAGGAGGGCTTCGCCGAGGATGGGCGGGATGACCATGAGGAAAGAAAATTGCGCCATGCTGCTTTTCTTGTTGCCGAGAATCAGACCGGTGGCGATGGTGCTGCCAGAGCGGCTCAGGCCAGGCAACACGGCAAATGCTTGCGAGATACCGATGATGAAGGCATCGCGCAGCGAGATGGTTTCCTTTTGGCGTGGACGTGCATAATAGGAGAAAGCGAGCAGGGCCGCCGTCAGGAGCAGACAGCAGCCAACGATGAGCAGACCATTGCCGAAGATGGCTTCCACCTGCTTTTTAAAGAAGAGGCCAACGATGCCGATGGGAATCATCGAAACGACGATGTTGAGCACGTAGCGCTGGTCTTCATTGAAATAAGCCAGGCCTTGGCCGCCTGCGGGGGCAGAGAACATGCCTTTGAGGATTTTCCAAATTTGGCCGCCGAGCACAACGAGGGTGCTCAACACGGTGGCAACGTGAACAAGCACGGTGAACATCATGTTTTTGTCGGGGTCAACGTCAAAGATGGCCGAGCCGATGGCGAGGTGGCCGCTGCTGCTCACGGGAAGATATTCCGTGAGACCCTGGATGAGTCCGAGAACAAGGGCTTCAAGTGTATCCATTTTTTGTTCTGAGTATAAAGTAAGGTGTAGCGACACACACATTCTTTCGTGTGTCGTGGTCCTTCCTTAGGGGTGATTATGCTTCTTTCGTCTCGTTGTTTTCAATCTGCTTGTCCTTGGGCTTGAACACGATGGCAAAGATCATGAAGAGATAGCCGAAGAGGCAGACGATGGGTGCTACCTTGATGCGGCGGGCATCAAAAATGGAGGGGTCGAACTGCGTTTCGTCCGAACCATTTCCCGACATCAGGATGAAGCCGAGAATCACAATGGCCATACCGATGGTGAGGAGGATGAAATTGGTGCGGCCGAAAGCAAATACTTTCTTGTTGTTCATATTGTTGATAGATATTTGTTTGCAGTGGATAATGGGCGGGGTGTATATAAGCCGCTTATTCTTTCACCATTACTAATAAGCCTATTTTATTTGGTGAAAAGTTTGTCGTCGGACATGCGCAAGTGGCGGTTGACCGATACGAACGTGCAGAAAAGCGTGAGCAGGAGTGAGGCGGCTCCCACACTGCCCAGCGTGAGCCACATCACTGTCGGGGTGACGATTTCAAACTGGCTGTTGTCGTTAAACTGCACCAACATTTGCATGGCTCCCATCAGGGCGCCTCCAGCCACGAGGGCCGAAACAATGGCGATGCGCAGGCCGCGCAGCATGAACGGACGGCGGATGAAACTCCATTTGGCCCCCACGAGTTTCATGGTGCGGATGGAGAAGCGCCGTGTGTGGATGAGCAGTCCCATCGTGTTGCTGATGAGCACAAACGACACGAAGATGAAGAGGCCGGCCACGATAAGTAGGGCGGTCGACGTTACGCGGATGGTGTTGGTCATCGTGTTCATCAAGTCAACGGGATAGACCACTTCCTTCACGCATTTCTTTTTCTCCAATGCTGGCATGAAGCGGGCGAGGCTGTCGGGGTTGGTGTAGTCGGCTTTGAGAAACACCTCATATTCTGCTGGAATCGGACTTGCGCCGAGCATCTCTTCGGGCGAGCTGCCAAGGTCGGCCATCATTTCTTTCGTGCCCTGCTCCTTGGAGATGTAATTCACCTGCTTGGTGTAGGGCATGCGCTGAAGTTCCGCTTTCAGCTGGGCCAGTTCTTGGTTGGAGATACTGTCGTCGAGCAACACTTCCACCGTGAAATTCTCACGCACCGACTGACTGAAATTTCTTGCCATCGTGACAAACATCACGACGGTGCCGAGCAAAATGAGCACCATTGTCAAACTGATGCAGGCGGAGATGGTGCCGAGCAGTCCGCTGCGTTTCCTGATATTCTTTGCCATGTTGTTGATTATGTGGTGCTTCTTTCCTTCCGTTCCCCTCCTTCTCTGCGTTCGCGAGAATGGGTAGGCTTTAAAAGGGCAGAATACGCCTTAAATTCTTACAAAATTACAACATTTGTATTGTTTAACGCCCCAAATAATTAGGGTTTAACGAATATTATTGGTTGCACAGGGCTGCTGGTGGCAGGGGTGGGTGGTTTCACATTGTAAGTAATAATGAAAAATCCCCACCCGCATGGTAATACACGGGTAGGGATGACTATGTTATGAAGAAAACTGTGGTTAATTCTTGACTACATCCTTGAAGAGCAGGAAGGCTTCGTCTCGATTGAGCGCTTTTCCGTACATGCGGGCGATGACCACATCGCCAGAGAGGTTGTATTGGGCGTTTTCGCTCGTGTGGGCATCACCGCCGACGGCAATCCACCAGGCTTCCTTTTGGGGAGGGAAACCATAGCTGCCTTCTGCGGCCATTTCTCCGGCAGGTTCGCCATCGATATAGATGCGTGTTTGGGCCTTATCCTTGTCGTAGACGGCCACCACATGGTAGTAGTGGTTGGCTTTGGCCTTTACGTTGCTCTTGAGTACCTTGTAGCTTCCGCCGATGTGGCAATAGAACTGGATGAGACCGCCTGAAGCCTGCTCGATGCCGCAGCCACCGCTTTCCTGGGCGCTCATGGGGCAGACATTGTTCGTGTTGGTCGGCTTGTAGAGCACTTCGAAACTGAAACCATTGTTGAAGGCTTTTTGCATGGTTTCGTCGTTGGCATAGTCCACGCGGTAGAAACTCTGTCTGCTGCCGGCAAAAGTGGCCTGTGTGCGGTTGTAGGTTTCGTTGAGCGAAGTTTTGGGCGCTTCGGTGCCAGTCTTCACGCTGATGTGGCGGCTGGAGACGTCGGAAACGTTGCCGTTGTCGCCAAATTCAAGGTTGAAGAGGTCGGCCGTCGGCTTCTTGGCGTCGGCCGACGGGTGGTAGTTGGCGCCAGTGGCATCTTCGTAGAGGAGGTAAGCTTCGTCGCGGCTGAGCGCACTGGTGTACATGCGGGCTACGGAAATCTCACCTTCGAGGGCATATTGGCAATTGCTGCTGGTGTGGGCATCGCCACCGATGGCAAACCAGTGGGCTGCTTCATTAGATGGGAAATCGAAGTCGCCTTTGGCATCCATTTCGCCGGCGGGAGAACCGTTGACGAAGATGCGGGTCTTTTGGGCTTTCTTGTCATATACGGCCACGACGTGGTATGACTTGCCGGCTTCGGCCGTCACGGTGCTCTTGAGCACTTTATAGCCACCGCCAACGTGGCAGTAGAACTGGATGAGGCCGCCCGAGGCTTGTTCGATGCCACAGCCGCCGCCTTCTTGGGCGCTCAGCGGGCAGACATTGCCAGTGGTGTTTGGCTTATAGTTTACTTCGATTGAGAAGCCATTCTTTAGGGCGTTCTTGATTTTCTCGTTGTCGTTGTAGTTCACGCGGTAGAAACACTGGTTGCTGCCCGTGAAAGAGGCCACGTAGCGGTTTGTTGTTTCGTTGAGCGAAGTGTTGGGGAGAGAGTTGCCATGAAGCACCTTCACGCCGTTGGCAGAAGCGTCGGTGGCAGTGCCGTTTTTGCCAAACTGGATGTCGAAGAGGTCGGCTGTCGGCATTTTGGCATCTGGCGAAGGCACATATTTCGTGGTGGTGAAGGCCTCGCTGACGATGTATTCAGAGACGTTCTTGTAGGAGTCGAGTGCTTTGACGCGGGCTGTGAGGGTCTTGCCGTTGGGAATGCCCTCCAAGCGAACGGTGAAAGACTTCGGTGCGCGGCTATTGAGATAGTAGCCCGAGAAGATGCCGTGGTTGGCAAGCACTTCATCGCTGCCCTTCTCAACGAGTTCGATGACATAGTGGTGAACGTTTTCATCATCGGTGGCTTGCGGGAAGCTGACGGTGCAGCCTTCGTTTTCAACCTTCGTCACCTCCACTTTACTGTCGGCGGCCCACTTTGGAGCGTCGCCGCCTTTACGGGCCTTCGTGTAAACAAACTGGCTACCATCGTGTGGCGCGTTGATATACCAGCGTGGCAGGATTTCTTCGTTGGTGTAAGTGTCCCATCGTTCAACTTCCACGTTGGAGGCCTTGTCGACATTCACGATACAACCCTCAGTGACGTAGTCGTATTTTGCTGGGTGGATACCTTCGTTGACAACGCCCGGTTCTATTTCGCTGTAAGTGCAGCTGCCATCGTTGATGGTGGTGTAGTTGGTCTGGTCGATGGAGCGTGGGTCTGCCAAGGGGAAGTGAGAGTGTCCGGCGAAGAGAACGACTTGCGGATATTTCTTCAGCACATTGTCGTAGACGTTGGTGCCCCAGCCGCCTTCACCTTGACAAGAACCATAGACCGTGTTGGTCGGCGGAACGTGGGTGAACACGAAGATGGGTTTGCCAGGATAGTTCTTGGCGGCGCGGGCCAGGTTGTCGGCCAAGGCCTGGATTTCCTCGGGAGCATAGTCGCTCCAACTTCCGCCGTCCATGCTCGTCGTGATGAAAGGATAGCCCTTGATGTCGATGAGCTGATGGTAGGGCTGGTTGAGAACGAGGTAGTTCTTCAAGGCGTTGTCGGCATAGTTGTCGTGATTGCCCATCATGACATAGACGGGGAGGTCGGCCGGCATGATGGAGCGGTCGTCAAACACCTTTTTGAACTTGACATACTGGTCGGTGTTTCCCCAGTCGGTCAAGTCGCCGCAGATGAAGATGGCGTCGAGCTTTTCGCCGCAGTTCTGAAGGTTTTTCAAAGCCTTCGGCACTTTAACCATCGGGCCTTCGCCGACGTTGTTTCCGAAATGGGTGTCGGAGATGACGGCAAAGCGGGGATAGCCGCGAAACGACTGTTCTACGCTGATGGTCAGGCTCTTTGCCTTTCCGGATTTGTCGCTGACGGTGATGTTGTCAGTGCGGCTGGTGCCGGCTTGTGCCAGTTGGGTGGCTTTGAAACTGTAAGTGACGGTGTAGTCGCCGTCTTTATTCGACGAACTGGTGGTGATCCATTCCGGTGTCTTCACGTCAACCTCCGTGTTGGTGGTCAGGGTGACGGTGAAGTCGGTGGCGTTGTCAGAGAGCGTAATCTTTTGGGCGTTGCTCAGAATGGCGGGAGCCGAACCGAGCTGGCTTATTTCATAGGTGTGGCTGTTGTTGTCGCGTGCCACGAGGTTGAGTGTGGCTTGACGGGCTTCCTTTCCCGCGTTGGCTTCCACCTTTACGGCGAAACTGCCATCGGGATTGATGGTGGTGGTGCACCATTGGGCCTTTCCTGTGTTGAGAGCGTATTTCAAATTGGTGTTGACCGATACGATTTTTTGGCCTTCGGCTGAGGTGAACTGCAAATTGTTGGCCGATTGGTCAACCGCCAAGTGTGAGGCACCCTCACGAGGGGCCGACGTGACGAGCACCACTTGCGCGGAAGCAGCGACCGCCATCGCGCAGCCTATGATGGTAGAATAGATTCTATTCATTCTTTTATCAAAATGTTTGAATTTTTAAAATTGCTATGTCCCACATGAAATTTATCAGGTTCCTTCGCTGGGGACATTTAGGAAAAATCAATGACTATTTGACGAGAACCTTTGTGGTTGTGCCGCTTATGGTGACGAGGTAAACCCCAGGCATGAGTTTTTCTCCGGCCTTAGCTTGCTTGCCGCTCAGGGTGTGGATGGTGTAGGGGGCCTTTCCGCTCACGCGGATGACACCGTTTTTGACGCTCACCGCCGGTTTATCTTGAGATGTGGCATCGTCAACGCCAGTGGCAATCGTTTCCACCTTCTTCAAGGTCCAGGCAAAGGCCGAGCCAACGAGGTCTTCGTCTTTGGGCGCTTTCTCTGGCGCGGTATTGTCGGTGTTGGCACCAAGATAGCGTGTCACGTTGTCATCGGTGGCAGTGGCTGAGAAGCAGTATTGTCCGTTGCCGAGATAAATGGCTGTCCAGGCATTGCCTTTAGCCACGATGGTGCCAGTGCGCAGGATATTGAAAGCACCGAACACTTCGGGGAGCGTTTGCAACTGGTGTTGGGTGGCACGGTTGACAAACTGTACGCCTTCTTTTGTTTCCACGGCACGCCATTGGGTGCTGGCATCGCTTTCGTCTGCCGCTTCGAGCACCACGCTGGCAGCAGCGTCGTCGCTGTCTTCGTTGGAGGTCTGTTCTTTGATGACCTGTCCGTTGAAATCCTTGGAGGCGTTGGTGAGTTGGTAATAGGTTTCCGTCTTGTCGTCGGAATATTCAATGCTATAATCAACAAATGGTTTGAAGCTGAATTTGCTGTTGTCTCCGCTTCCCCAGGTCGTGTCAACCGTGATGATAAGGAAGTCATATCCAGCGTTTCCTTGATGGAGATATAGCTCGGCGGCGGGAGTGCTTGGAGCAGATTTGCTGCTTTCAAACTGATAGTAATCACCGATTTTGTTGAGTTTGAAAGTTACGCTGGCGGTTTTGGCAAGCGCGGCGTGTCCAGTTTCCTGGGAGGCATCGTAGTCCAGGTCAAGTTGTAGGCCTGTGCTCTTGTTGACGATGACGTAGCTGCCATTGGCGTTCTTTTCGAAACGCCAGAGCTGTTTGCTTGTCACATCGGGGTCGATGGACGCGGAGATTTCGCGGCCATACACTTTGCTTCCTTCAGCGGTGAAGACACGTCCGACACGGGTGTCGCTGCCAAGAACCTGGATGTAATACCATTTGGGGTTGTCGGCCGTACTGACTTCTGGCAATTGGGCTGCGAGCTGCATAGAGGCCGTGAACCCTAATGCCACGAGAAGAATTAATCGTTTTTTACGCATACGGTAATTAGATAGGTTTGAAGATTGGTTAGAAAAATTGGTTAGTTATAATCTTGCGCGGTCATGGATTGCCGCCAAGTTTAGTTTTTGAAGTACGTGAAAACCCAATAAGGGGGGCTTAACCGCTGGCAACTATTTGCGAAATATATGGGCCGACACGTTTCAGTCATACGCAAAAGCATGGCTAAACGGCTCGCCTGAACAGCAGTTTTTGGGGTGGATTTAAGAAGACAGCCCGTATGCGTCTTTAATGGTGGTGGAAGCAATATTCCGCCGGATGATTTGTATCCTGCCAAATTATCCGACAGAACCATGTGAAGTCCTAACTTATTCTTTCACCATTACTAAAATGGAAATTTAGGACTTTCAAAAAAGCTTGCATCGGCAGCAATGATTGGGTTGTATTTCTCATGGTGAAAACGGTCGCGTTGTCCCTGGCGGCGGCACGAAGTTTTGTTTGCGATGCCATATAGGCAGCAAACTTTTACGGGGTATCGCGCCCTTGCCGGAACAATCGACAATCGCTCTCGTCTTTGTTAGGCTATTGTACTTGTATTGATTAATGATTAGGCGTAAAATAAATTAGCACAAAATTAATTATTTTGTTTCATTCGATTGCGCAACGTGATTTTAAATAAGGATAAGCAGTTTTAAAAAGTTCTTAAAAGTGGGATTCTATAGCTTTTTACTACGTTTGAAGGAGGGTGTTGCGGAACAAACTGCAACGCGGCCTCGGTTGGTAGAGAGGTGCCCTTGAAAGGTAGGGTGTTCAAAATCTTGAAAAATCTCTGCATGGTATTTGACCAAATAGCATGACGATTGCGATGCTGCCTCTTCATCTGTATCTTCCCGAAACCGCAGATGTCGGTAGCAGAAGCGTGTTTCTCGCTTCAGTCCCTATACTTTTTAGCGAACGCGGGACGAGGCACGACCGAACGCAGGAC